>Ga0070698_100000035_pt1 | contig 93606 bp, 78 predicted proteins | sample KBSK1502metaG_FD_65477 | JGI IMG/M metagenome (GOLD analysis project Ga0070698, IMG submission 65477) | Corn, switchgrass and miscanthus rhizosphere microbial communities from Kellogg Biological Station, Michigan, USA - KBS K1-50-2 metaG | ecosystem: Host-associated > Plants > Roots >... | reverse complement strand
ACCCTTCTCGTGCTCACGGCGATGCTGCTGACGAGGATCTTCGATTCCAGGAGGAACTCTCCCTCCTCGTAGAGCGAACGCCACGTCGGCAGGAGCTGAACATTTTCGACGTAATGGGCGCCCATCCAGACCCGATCCGGCAGCAACCCGCGGCCGATCTCGGCGGCGATCCCATAAAGCACGGCCAGCGCCAGAAGGGAAACGGCCGCCCGTCTCACTCTGACCGAGGGCATCAGCTGGCCCAACGCGTGAGCCGAGCAGTCAAGGCCCTCGCCGCCGCGTCCATCGCCCAGCCCGCGGCCGCCAGAGCCAGGATGCCGACCATGATGACCGCCGGATCGGACCGTGTCTGCAGCCGGGACGCCCACATGCCGCCGCCCACGAGCAGATTGCCCATGCCGTTATCCGCCATCAGCATCTCTGCCCCGACCGCGGTCATCCAGGCGATGGCGACCGAGTACCGCAGCCCCCCGAGCACGGCCGGCCCCGAGGCCGGGAGGACTACCCTCCCGAGCAGGAGCCGTCCGCTCGCGCCCAGCGATCGGGCGGCCACCACGTATTTGCCCGCCACGTCGCGCACGCCGTGATAGGTCGGAATGACAGCGGTGACCGCGACCGCGTAGACGATAGGAATCAACCGGTGCGCCTCGCTGTGGCCGAGCCAGAGCATGATGTAGGTGATCAAGGCCAGCGGCGGAACCGAGCGGACCAGGATGTAGATCGGATGCAGGTAGTCGTCGGCCCGCCGGCTCCAGCCCATGAGAAGGCCCATCAGGATCCCCAGCGGCAGGCCCACCGCCAGGCCGAAGAGGACTCTGGCGATGCTGACGGCGAGCGACGCCTGCAGCGTCACACCCTGATGGCGGAGTGTGTCGACATGGCCGCCGGGATGATGAAGATGTCCCTCGGTCGCTGGCGGCGCCACACCGCGGCTCAGCAGAGCGCCGAACGCCTCGGCGATGTCAGGCGCGGGCGGGAGGACATCGGGCCGTGACACGCGGCTTGCGACCAGTGTATACGTCGCGATCAGCATTGCCAGGGAGACGAGCCAGAGAAGAGACCGCCGGAGGTGAGACACCGTCTATCCGCGGATCGTATTCATGACTTCCTGGTTCTCGACCACCAGGCGCGGATCTCCAGAATAGATGATCTCGCCTCGATCGATGGCATAGAGCCGGTCGGCGACCCTGCGGGCATGCGCGAGGTTCGATTCGGCGATCAAGACCGAGATCTTCAGCTCCTTGATCTTCTTGACCGCATCGATCAAGCGCGTCACCACCACTGGCGCGAGTCCCTCGAAGGGCTCGTCCAGCAGGAGGACCGCAGGCGAGAGCATCATCGCCCGGGCGATGGCGACCATCTTCTTCTGGCCGCCGCTCAAGTGGAGGCCCTGCCGGTTCAACAGCTCGCGCACTTCGGGAAACAGCGCGAAGACTCGCTCGTCGGTGTCGGCCGCCTGCGCCGCCCGCCCCGAGGACTGTGCCAGCCACCGGCAAATCTGGAAGTTCTCCGCAACGGTGAGGTCGGGAAAGAGCCCGCTGTCCTCGGGGGCGTAGCCGATGCCGAGCCGAGCGCGCTTGTAGGCCGGTAGGCTGCTGATGTCCTTGCCTTGAAATGTGATCTTGCCCGACCGCAAGGGCAGGAGGCCAATGATGCTGTCGATGGTGGTCGTCTTGCCCGCGCCATTGCGGCCGACGAGACAGACCGATTCCTTCTCTCCGACGGACAGCGATACCTGGCGAAGGATCTGGGCCCGGCCGCGGTAGGTGTCGATCGCTTCGACCTCAAGCATGGCTGGGTCCGAAGACCATCTCCCTGACCAGCGGGTCCTTCTTGATCTCTTCCAGAATGCCGCTCGCCAGGATGAGACCCTGGTTCATGACCACGATGCGGTCCGAATACCGGAAGATGATGTCCATGTCGTGCTCGATGATGACCGCTGCGATCTTCTGCGAGCGCACGATCGAGCTGATGACGTCCATGATCGGCGCCTTCTCTCGCGTGCTCACGCCGCTGGTGGGCTCATCGAGAAAGAGGAGCCGCGGCTTGAGCGCGTAGGCGACCGCCACGTCGAGCAGTTTGCGCTCGCCCTGCGAGATCCCACCGGCCAAAGCCTGCGACTTTGACTCCAGGCCGAACTGGCGGAGGATGTCGAGGGCCTCCTGCCAGACGGCATGCTGGTGATCCGCCAGCGACCAGAAGTAACGCGTCAGCCCTTCCCGGGAAAAGATGGAGAGGGCCACGTTGTCGAGGACCGTCAGCTCGTCGAAGAGATTGACGATCTGGAAACTGCGCGCGATGCCGGCCCGGATGCGGCCGTGCACCGACTGATGGGTGACATCGGCGCCCTGAAAGAAAATCTGCCCGCTGTCGGGTTGGATGAGGCCGCTAATGAGATTCACCAGGCTCGTCTTCCCCGCGCCGTTGGAGCCGATCAACGCCAGGACTTCGCCCTCGGCAATGGTGAAATCGACGTTGTCGACCGCATGAGTGTCGCCGAAGTACTTGGTCAGCTTGGCCGTCTCGAGGAGGTTCACTGAGAGAGCCGCCTTCTGGCGTGCGCCCAGAGCAGCCGGAGGCTGCCCACGATCCCGGTGGGCAGGACCATCACCAGGAACACCAGGACGATGCCTAGAAGCCCCTGCCAATAAACCGTGAAACCCACCGCCGAGGTCTTCAGGTAGTTGAAGACCACGGCGCCCACGATCGGCCCGGTGAAATTGCGGAAGCCGCCGAGCACGGCCATGAAGACGATCTCGCCCGAGAAGGGCCAGTAGAGGATGTCCGGCGTGGTGAGCCCGTTCAACGGGACCCAGAGCGCCCCGGCGATCCCGGTGAAGACACCGGAGACGAGGAAGGCGACCAGCCGGTAGCGCCGGATCTGGATACCGACGAACCGGGCCCGCACCTCGTTGTCGCGGATGGCCTGGAGAGCCTTCCCGAAGGGCGAGTGAACGATGAGCCACATCACCGCGACGCAGATCGCGAACACGGCCAGCACGTAGTAGTAGTAGTCGTGGGCGAGGAAGAGGATCTTGTCCTCCTTCTCGCCGGACACGATCCCCAGCAGCTTCGGTGTCGGCACGCGAAGCCCGTCCGTCCCGCCCGTCACATTGAAGAATTTGAAGGCCAGGCTCCACAGTACCTGGGAAAGTGCCAGCGTCAGGATGCTGAAGAAGATTTTCGTGTAGCGCACGCAGACGAATCCGAAGAGAAAAGTCACCAGGACGGATGCGGCGATGGCGCCCAGGACGAACAGCTCCATCGAATTGACGTGCAGGTACTTGACCATGAAGGCCACGGTGTAAGCGCCGACGCCGAAATACGCGGAGTGGCCGAAGGAGAGAAGCCCCGTGTAGCCGAGAAGGAGATTGAAGCCGAGAACGGCGATGGCCATCGCCAAGCCGTACGTGAGCAGGATCGTCTGGTAGGGGGTGATGATCCTGGGCAGAAGGATGAGCAGGGCCCCGATCGGGACCGCCCAGACAACGATCTTCAGTGGCGAGCGCCTCTCGAACGGGAGGGGAACGCTGCTCATGCCGTCTTCCCGAAGAGCCCCGCGGGGCGGAAAATCAACACGATCGCCGCGATTAGATAGAGGACGGCCAGCTCGATCTCCGGGAACATGCTGATGCCGATCTCCCGGACGGTTCCCACGATCAATGCCCCGACCAGAGCGCCCTCGAGGCTCCCCAGACCGCCGGTGACCACCACGATGAAGGAAAGGACGAGCGCATCCACCCCCATCCCCAACACCGCCGACTGGCTCGGAACGATGATGGCGCCGGCCAGCCCGGCCATGAAGCAGCCGATGGTGAAGGCCTGGACATAGACGAGGTTCACGTTGACGCCCAGGGCTGCCGCCCTGCGCATGTCCTGGGAAGTGGCTCGAAGCACCACACCAAACTTCGTGCGGTAGATGAAGGCCCAGAGGAAGAGCGCCGCGAGACCGCCGACGGCGATGACAAGGAGGTTATACCGTGGGTAGACGAAGTCGCCGATCTTCGCGCTGCCCATCTTCGAGAAAAGAACGGTAGCGGAAATCGGGTAAGGACCCCAGATGAAGCGAATCAGGTCCTCGAGGATCATCATGAGGCCGAAGGTGACCAGCAGCTGGTATTCCTCGGGACGCCGGTAGAAGGGCCTCAAAAGTGTCGGCTCCAGAACCGCTCCGATGGCGGCCGCCCCAAAGGCGCCGATAGGCAGAAGGAGATAGAGAAGGGCAGAATTCGACCCGGCGAACCACTGTCCGACCGCGGAGGCCGTTAGGAACGCGCCGAACGCAAAGAGGTTCCCGTGCGCGAGGTTGACGATCCTCATCACGCCGTAGATGAGGGAAAGTCCTCCGGCGATGAGAAAAAGAACCGACGCGTAGAGGAGCGCGTTGAAGAGGTGGACGACGAGGATGTCCACCGCGCCGAGCTACGCCTTGACCACCGGCCAGGTTTGATCGATCCAGGTATAAGTCGAGGTTGGCTCTCCCTTCGGCCAACCGGGGGGTGCCGTGATGTTGCGGATCGGGATGGTGATGATTCGGTGCGGATCGAGGATCGGGAACGGATACTCGGCCACGTTCTTGGAAAAGCCGGTGATCGCGTCCTTGTAGCCCTGGTGATTGTCGGGGCGGAAGTAGACGTAACCGCCCGGCCCGGGGAACATCATGCCCTCGATCTGGCCGATGATCGCGTCGTCGTCCGGCCAACCGCCCACGAGCTTGTTGGCCTTTTCGATGGCCGTCTTGAGCACGTAGGTCGCGGTGTACGCACCCTCCGCCTGGAAGTTGGGGTACTCGTTGAACTTGGCGTGGTACTTCTCGACGAAAGTCTTGTTGAGCGGCCAACGGTTACCGGCTGGATAGGTGAAATGGTAGTTGGAGTGGACGCCGGTCAGGACGCCCTCGGGATGGTCCTTCCCGATGGACTGGGGGACCGAGCCCAGCGCCAGTGTCGTGGCGACCTTCATCTTGCCGAACAGTCCCTGCTGGAGCGCCTGCTTATAGAAGGCGACGTAATCGCCGCCCCAAAGCGAGGTCACGAGCAGATCCGGCTTCGCCGCCAGCGTCTTGGTGATGTGCGGCGTGAAGTCGGTGGCGAAGAGCTTGGGCCAGGACTCGGAGACGCTCTTCGCGTTGGGAAGCATCTTCTTGGTGACGATCGAGAAGTGGTCGAAGCAGTTGCGCCCGTAGGAGTAGTCGGGGTGGATGTGCGCGTAGGTCTTGATCTGAGGCCAGGTCGCGGCCACGGCGAGGGCGCACGTGGACCCGTCCGCCGATTGGATGTTGGTGATGCGGAAGACGTAGCGGGGGTTGGGAACGGCCTTGTCGAAGAGGAAATCGGTGCAGCCGTCGACGAAGATGGTGAGAAGCTTCAGCTCCTCGGCCACGGGGCCCAGAGCGGGCGTGTTGCCGCTGGAAGTGATCCCCATGAACATGTCGATCTTCTCGGAGAGCTTCAAGCGCCGCATCTCCTTGGTGTTGGCATCCGTGCCGGCCGCCTCATCCGCCTTGAGGATCTCGATCTTCCTCTTACCTAAGAGGCCGCCCTGCGCGTTGATCTCTTCCGCCGCGAGAAGATTGCCCTTGTACATGGGCTCGCCCAAGACTGCGCCTGCCCCGGTGAAAAAGGTCATGTGGCCGATCTTGAACGGGGTGCTCGGGATCGTGCCCTTCGGTTTCTCCTGCGCCTGGGCGATCCCGGCGCCGATCAGCCCAACGGCCGAACCTCCGACGGCAGCTCCTGCTGCCGCAGTGACGCCGAGTTGAGAGAGAAAATCCCGCCGCGTTGGTCGACTCGACATGTGGGCCTCCTCATGCGTCCAAGCTGAGACTACGATTCCAACTAACCACCCTGGATCCGCCGCGTAAGAAATCTATTCTGATTCTTCGCCTCGTAAGGGATTCTCCACCTCTTTGGTTATCCCGAAGCGGGCAGCCGCTTCGGTCTTGCCGGTGATGAGCCACGCCTCTCTTCGGAGCCGGTCTTCAGCGCAACGCTCAGGGGCCTTCCGCTCAACCATTCGCCAGCCTCTAGCGGTTACCACCAACTTCCAAACGAATCGCGGCCCTCCGCGGGGCCCCTCTTCACCCGCCGATTTCAATGAAGAGCAGCCTTTTTGTCAAGCGTCTCGGGCCAACAGGCTGAGGCGCTAAGCACGGCGCCAGGATAAACAATGGCTGACACACCCGCCGACAAGTTCCAGCAGGCTTCACCCGGCAGGTGTCTGATCAAGAAGAGCTTGCCCCTTTGCACGCGACTTGGCTATCACCCCGGCCGTGGAGTACGTCTTCCCACCATGCTCGAATTCCCTAGGAAAGGCGCGGTTTTAACCCCGGGTTCAGAATCCCGGCGCCCCGGACGATCAAGACATGATTAGGCGGTTCCCCCGCCCGGGACCTCAATCCGCCCTCTCAAGGACTGTGGTTCGACGCAGGCTTTGACTCTTCCGCCGTTCCTCCCGGCAGATCTGTCAGAGGGAAGTCACTCCCGACCGGGCGTGGCGCAGGAGGACGAAGCTGCCCATCGCGATGAGCACGGCGCCATCCAAGATCAGGACGCGCGGAGCGCCTAGGAAGCTCGCGAGGACTCCCGCCGTGAGGTTGCCTAGCGGCATCGCACCGCGGAAGGCGACCGTGTAAATAGAGACGACCCGGCCACGCAAGCGGTTCTCTACGTTGGATTGCACGAGGGTCATGAACATCGCGAAGACGACCATGAGCGCGGCGCCCGCGAGAAGGAGAAGAACGTAAGACAAGGCCGTGTTGCGCGAGAGCGCGAAGCCCACGGTCAGCACGCCGAACGTCATCTGCATGGTCACAGCGAGAACGCCCTTGCGCCGCACACGCTGTACGAATCCGGCGATTCCAACGGCGCCGGCCACGGCGCCGACGCCGAAGACCGCGAGCAGCGCGCTGTATCCCTTGGCATCTCTGTGAAAGACGCGAAGGGCGAAGACCGGCAGAAATGTGATGAGTGGCATTGCGCAGAAGCTTCCGACGAAAGAGAGTCCGATCAAGCCACGCAACTCCTTGGCATCGCGCACGGCGCGCAATCCCTCCTTCAGGCTTTCGAGCACCGGCTCGGGCTTGCCGGTCTCCTTGTCCAGTGCTCCGCGCCTCAACATCAGCAAGGCCGCGATGACTGCGAGAAAGGAGAGGCCGTTCAAGCCGAAACAAGCCGCCGGTCCCACTGTCGCGAAGGCGATTCCGCCCAGCACCGGTCCGACGACGCGCGCTAGGTTGAACTGGATGGAGTTCAAGGCGATGGCGTTTCCAATGTCCTCCTTGTTGACGAGCGTTGGAACGAGCGCTTGATACGCAGGTCCACCGAAGGACTGCGCGAAGCCCACCACGAAGGAGAGCGTCAGGATCATCCAGACATGGACTGCGTGCCCCCAGATCAAGCCGGCGAGAAGGAACGCCGAGGAGAGCTGCACGAGCTGGGAGGAGAGGAGGATCTTCCGTCGGTCGACGCGATCCGCCAGCACACCGCCGAAGAGCGAGAAGGCCAGAAACGGCGCGTCGCCCAGAAATGCGTCAAGCCCCAGGAGAAAGGCGGAGCCGGTCATGGTCAGGATCAGCCAGTTCTGCGCGACCTCCTGCATCCAGGTCCCGACGCTCGAGGTGAATGCTCCCGCCCAGAGAAGTCGGTAGTCGCGATACGTAAACGCGTGAAACGTGCGGGCAAAAGTGGTGGTACGCGAGACAGGACCGGCGATCTCGCCGGTGACGCTGCCGCCGGCCGGATCTGTTTCGGGGCGGCTCAATGCGGAGCCGGATTCGTCGGGGGCGTCTTCGCGATCTCGCCGGTCATCGGCACGAATCGAACCGGCAGGATGTCTTTCTCCGTCACCTTTCCGTTCTTGTCCTTCGAGAAGACTTTCAGCTCCTGGAAAAAGTCTCCCACCGGAATCACCATGCGGCCGCCCGGCGCGAGCTGGTCGAGGAGGGGCTCGGGGATCCGCGGCGGGGCCGCTGTGACCACGATGCCGTCGAACGGAGCATGGTCCGGCCAGCCGCGATACCCGTCCCCCTCTCGGACGGTCACGTTTTGGAATCCCAGCTTTCGCAGCCGCTCCGCCGAGGCGTGGGCGAGCTCCGGCACGATCTCGATCGAGTAGACCTCGCGGGCGAGCCGGGAAAGCACGGCGCTCTGATATCCCGAACCCGTCCCGATCTCGAGCACGCGATCCTCCGGCTGCAATTCGAGCAGCTCGGTCATCAACGCGACGATGTACGGCTGGGAGATGGTCTGGTTGCCCGCAATCGGGAGCGGATGATCCTCGTAAGCTTGCGACTGATGCGCCGCGTCGACGAAGAGGTGGCGAGGAACTTCCCGCATCACCTGGAGAACGCGGGGATCACGGACCCCTCGCGCCACGATCTGGGTTTCGACCATGCGCGCGCGACGCTCCGCGTTGGGATCGTTTGCCGGAGTCATGGTTTCCGCCGGGGCCTCGGAAGCCCGGTGACAGGACACCCCGACGATCGTGACCAAGAATAGCGTGACCGCGCCTCTCAAGGAGCCCCTCCGCGGGTCCGTGCGCCGCCGTACGCGACGCGCCCGCCGACCATCGTCAGGACCACGGGAATCGACGGAATGCGCTGGGCCTGCGCGACGATCGGGTCCTCGGCAAAGACCGTCAAGTCCGCCTCGAAACCGGCGGCGATCTGGCCGCGACTGTCCTCCTCGAAAGCCGCGTACGCCGCGTCGGACGTAAAAAGAGCGAATGCCTGCTCTCGGGAAAGCTTTTCCTCGGGGCGCCATCCGCCGGCGGGTCTGCCGGAAAGGTCCTGTCGCGTCACTGCGGCGTAGAACCCCAGCAGAGGGTTCTCGGATTCCACCGGGAAATCGCTTCCGCCAGCCAGCCGGGCACCGGCCTTCTTCAGTTTCTGCCACGCGTAGGCTCCCGCGATGCGATCAGGGCCGACCCGCTGCTCTGCCCACGGCATGTCGGACGTCGCATGCGTGGGCTGGATCGAAGCGATGACCCGCTCGCGGGCAAAACGCGGGATGTCGGAGAGCGCGATCACTTGCGCGTGCTCGATCCGCGGGCGGTCTCCTCCGGCCGGCGGCCTGGGCACCGCCCGGTTCGCCTTCTCAAAGGCGTCCAAGGCAATGCGATTGCCTCGATCGCCGATCGCGTGAACCCAGAGCTGCCAGCCATGGGCTCGAGCTTCGCGGGCGAGCGCCTCCAGCCTCTCCGGCGGTGTGACGAGCAGTCCGCGGTTTCCCTTCTCGTCGCTGTAGTCCTCCAGCAGCGCCGCCCCGCGCGAACCCAGGGCGCCATCCGCGTACGACTTGATCGCGCGCACGGTCAGAAAGTCGCCTCCGCGCCCGATGCGCGCGCCGCGGGTGAAGAATCCGGAGAGGCCGCTCGCCTCCGGCGACACGGTCGCGTAGATGCGGATGGGAAGCTCGCCCCGCTGCGCGAGCCCTTCGAGCGCGGCGATCTGGTTCGCATCGTAAGCGGACGCATCCTGTACCTGAGTCAATCCGACCTTCGCGCAAGCGCGCGCCGCCGCCAGGATCTGGCGCTCGAAGTCGCCGGCGGACGCGGCCGGCATGGCTTTCCCGATCAAGTTCATCGCGTTGTCGACGAAGACGCCGGTGGGCGATCCGTCGGATCGCCGCAGAATCCGTCCGCCCGAAGGCTCCGCAGTCGAAGCGTCGATTTTCGCCGCGGCCAGCGCGGCGGAGTTGACCCAGAGGGCGTGTCCGTCGACTCGGCGGGCAATCGCCGGCCGGTCCGCCACGGCGGCATCCAGATCGCGGGCATCCGGAAACTTTCCGCCGGGCCATCGGTTCTGATCCCACCCTCTTCCTTCGGCCCAGGCGCCGACCGGGAGAGTCGCGGCGATCGCCGCGATCCGTCGGGCTGCCTCCGCGGCGTCTGCGGCTCCGCGCAAGTCTGCGGTCTCGAGCGCTTTGCCGAGCCCGAGCAGGTGCCCGTGCGCGTCCGCCCAGCCCGGAAAGAGAAAGGCACCCTTCAAGTCGATCACGGCGGCGTTCGAAGCCTGTTTCCGGGCCGCCGCCGGATCTCCGACGAAGACGATCTTTCCGTCCTGGACGAGGACACTCGCGGCGCGCGGCTTCGCGTCGGCCGACACATAGACGGTCGCGCCCTCGAGGAGAACGCCTGGGGAAGCCGGTCTTGAAGGAGCGAGACTCAAGACTATGAGCAGCGGCAGCACGCGGGAATCTTACCCGGGCCGGAAGACGGGAGACGGAAGACGGGAGACGGAAGACGAAAAACGGAGTCGCTCGTCTCCCGTCTACCGTCTACCGTTTACCGGCTCACGTTCTCCGCAGGAGCAAGAGCGTTTGATCGTCGTACTGGGGCATGCCGCGCGCGAAGTCCGCCACCTTCAACAGGACCTCGTCACACAGCCGCTTTGCCGGCAGTGCCCGGCCCTCCGCGATGCCCCGTTCCAGCCGTTCGAGCCCGAACTCCTCATCCGATCCGTCGACAGCTTCCGTCAGGCCATCGGTATAAACGGCCAGCAGGTCCCCCGGTTGCATCGTTCGCGTCTCTTCGCGCCAGGAAGCATGCGGCAGCATGCCGACCGGAACGCCTGTCGAATCGAGTCGTTCGAGGGTCCCGGACGCGCTCACGAGAAGCGCCGGATTGTGGCCGGCCGACACGTAGCGCAGCGCACCCGACTCCGGCTCGATGATGCCAAAGAAGAGCGTCAGGAACTTGCGCGTCGCCGCATAGCGGCGCAGGTGGCGGTCGATCCGCTCGACTAACTCCACGATCGTCTTGGCTTCATCGATCGACAGATGCACCGCGGCGTGCACGGTCGACACGAGGAGCGCCGCGGGCACTCCCTTCCCCGAGACGTCGGCCACGAGGAAGCCCAGGCGCCCGTTGGAGAGCGGGAAGAAATCGTAATAGTCGCCGCCGACCTGGCGCGTCGGAAGGTTCGCCGCCGCGAGCTCGACTCCGGCGATTTCCGGCAGCGAGCGCGGAAGGATCTCTCGCTGGATCGCCGCCGCGAGCTCCAGCTCGCGCTCGATGCGCTCCTTCTCGATCGCCTCTTTGTGAAGGCGGGCGGTCTCGATCGCCGCGGCGGCTTGGTTGGCGAAGAGGGAAAGCAGCCGCGCATCGGTCGCCGTGAAGTCGAGCACGCTTCCATCGCGCGACTCCTTGTCGGCCACCGCCAGGACCCCCAGCCGGCGGCCCAGCACCGAGATCGCAACGGCCAGGCACTTCTGGCAGGAAGAGAGGCGCTCGCCCGCCGTGGGCACGGTTGCCGCGGCGTTGTTGATCACGGCCTCTCCGTCGGGAAGCCGCCAGGAGGCGAACCGGTCCGCGGGAAGCAGATCCCCTCCCAGACTCCGCTCGAAGAGGAGCTTTCCTCCATCATCGAAGAGGACCAGAGTTCCCTTGCCGGCGTCCGTCAGCGAGATCGACCGGTAGAGGACCTCGTCGCCGAGAGCAGCGAGATCGAGCTGGCCGCCGAGCGAGAGTCCGAGATCATAGAGAGACTCGAGCTCGAGCAATCGCGTCTTGACTTCGAATTCCGCTTCTTTGACGAGGCGCGAGAGGCGGTGCGCCGCGATGAGAGCCCCCAGGAGAAATCCGACGCTCAGCGCGAGCTCCTCCGTGTCCTCCGGGGAAACCCCTTCCAGGCCGAGGTGGCCATGCACCTCGCCTTCGGACTCCAGGGGCACCCAGAAAACCGCCCCCGCCGAGGTGGCGGCCGTCGGGATCGGGTCCGGGAGAGCCGGGCCCTCCTGCTCGTCCGAGCACGCGGCCTGGACCCACGCGTCCTTCTCGCGCATGTAGAGGGTCGCGCGTCGAGCGCCGCTCCAGGCCGCCGCGGTCTCCACCAGCCGTCGGGGGAGCGGCTCTTCGCGCCGGGCGCGCAGCGGATCCGCCAGTGCTTTCCAGAACTCGCCCAGGCGGGCGGCCGCGGGAGCGCTCGTCACGGACGCTGCGCGGTTTCGCCCGGCGGCGCCGCGGCCTTCAGAGCTTCCTCCAGCGTGGGGTAGATGGCGGCGTACTGCGCCAGGCCCATGATCCGAAAGGTCTTGTCAATCGTCGGTGTGAGAGCGCAGAAGGCCAGTGTGCCCTTGCGATCCATGACTTTCTCGAGAACCTCGATCAGGATGGAGATGCCGATCGAGTTGACGATCCGCGTCTTTTCCAGGTTCAGGATGAGCGCCCGCGCGCCGGCCTCCAGCTGTGTATAGGCCTGGCGGGCGATTTCCTCCCCCCCTTGATTGTTGATGTACCCGTCGGTCCAGAAGATCGCGACGTCGTCGCGCCGCTCCACCGTGATCTTGCAGGCTTCGCTCACTTGTATTTCCTCATCAGAATCCGGGTGCCCCAGTCGCCGGATGTAATCGCCACCGAATCCATGAGGCTGCGGATGATCTGCAGCCCCCAGCCGCGTTTCTTTCCGCCGCCGAAGGTCTTTTCCAGGCTCGGCAGCTCGATGGACCTCTGGTCAAAGCCCTTTCCCTGATCAAACACCTCGACCTCGAGGAACTCCGGACCATCCGGCTCCCTCCCCACCCGGAACGTCAGGTGCACGCGGTCATCGCGAGTCTGCGCGTGCTCGAAGGCGTTGATACAGGCCTCGACGATCGCCAGCTTGACCTCGTCGATCTTATCCCGCGGCATTTCGATGTACTCGCCCAGAGCCATCGCCTGCGCGGTCGCTACGATCTCCATATCCGGAGCCACCGGAATCGTGAGGGAGACCTCGCGCATGCCGGGCTCATCTTGCCCCACTCGGGCGTTCTCTCGTCGAGCCATCAGCCAGCTACCGAGAATAAGGCGTTTGACCGGCCGGCGAAAGCTCGACTCCGGCGCCCGGACAGGCGAAGGGCGGGACTCCAGGGAAGCATTCGCTTGCTCAAATCTCCCTCGCGCCTAGAAGCGGAGGAAGAGCTGCAGAACGCGGACGGCAGCCGGAGAGAAGCCGTGAAGGGAGAGCGACAGCGCCAGAGCCAAGTCGGCGCCCAGCAGGGGCCAGAGCAGCCCGATCGGCCGGGGAAGCAGGGGGAGCGTTAAGGCTTTTCGCATGACGTCTCGACACTGGTAGGGGCAAGAGACCTGCCACATGAGAACCGGCGGGGATCATCGAAATAAGTGTAATTGAATCAATTACTTATCATCTGATAGCAGATCGCGGTTCCGTCAGGCTGTGTTGTGACAATATATCACAATCAAGATAATATAGGACAACGCTTATCATATATGCGTCTGTATATAAGGCGTTTAAAGACAGATACGTGACTTATGGATACAGTGACTCAATGTCCCGAAGTCTTCTTTCGGTACAAAGTTCGCCGGCTGATACCGAGAAGTCGAGCGGCCCGGCTCTTGTTGCCCCCGGCCAGCTTGAGGACCCGCCGGATGTGGCGGTCCTGGAGAGCCCGCAGGTTGGGAACCTCGGTCTCGGCAGACGTCTCCGGCTCGAACCTCCCGGAGGGCCGGGTGGGGAGCCACTGCAGGTCCTCCAGCCGGATCACGCCCCCCCGAGAGAGGGAAGCGGCACCCTCCAGCAGGTTTTCGAGCTCCCGCACGTTGCCCGCGTAGTCGTGGGCCAGCAGCGAGGCGAAGGCCTCCCGGTCGAGCGTGAGGACCTCCCGAGCCTCGCGCGCCGCAAAGCGCTCGAGAATGTGGCGGGCGAGACGGGGAATGTCTTCGCGTCTCTCTCGCAGGGGCGGCAGCACGATTTCCACCACTCGCAGGCGGTAGTAGAGGTCCTCTCGAAACTCTCCGCGCGCGATCTTTTCCGGCAATCTGGCATTGGTCGCCGCGAGCACCCGCACGTCGATCGGGATGCGCCGCCGGCCCCCCAGGCGCTCGATCTCCCGTTCCTGAAGAACCCGCAGCAGTTTGGCCTGCAAAGCCATCGGCATATCGCCGATCTCGTCCAAGAAAACGGTTCCGCCCTGGGCGCTCTCGAAGCGGCCGACGCGCGCTTCGACTCCGGTCGCCACACCGCGTTCGATCCCGAAGAGCTCCGATTCCAGAAGCGTCTCCGGCAAGGCAGCGCAGTTGATGGCCACGAACGGCTTGTCGGAGCGATCGCTGCGCGCATGGATCATGCGCGCGACCAGCTCTTTTCCGGTCCCGCTCTCGCCCGTCAAGAGCACGGAGGTCTTGGATGGAGCGACCCGTCCGACCAGATCGAGGACGCGGCGGGCCGCGAGCGAGTCGCCGATAAAAAGCCGCCCGGCGGCTACCCTTCCTGTCTCGTCCAAAAGCCGCCGGTTCTCTTCTTCCAACCGCTCGCGCTCGCGGGTCAGTTTCTCCAGGTGACGCCGGTTCTCGATCGCCAATCCGCAGAGTCCTGCCAGCGACGCGAGAAAACGCTCGTCCTCCGGATCGAAAACACCACCGCCCCCCCGCCGTTCCTTGTCGGCCAGCACCAGCACGCCCAGCGGCCGGGCGCCACCCCGGATGGCGACCCCGATCGCCGCGCGGACAGGATTTCGCAGGAGGCGAAAGCTCTCGCGGCGCAGCGCGGACTCGGCCCGCAGGAGCTCCTGGAGAAAATCATCCTCGGCGACCGCGGCCTCCGACAGCCTGCGAGGGAAACCGACGCGGGCTTCTGCCCGGCGCGCCCCCCCTTCTCCAAAGGTGGCGAGATAGCCGCGTGAGGCGTCGAGAACTCCCACCGCGCGCCCGAGCACGTCCTCGGCGAGCGCTTGCTCGTCGGGCAGCGAGCCCAAAGAGAGTCCCGCGTCGTAGAGAGTTTCGAGGAGGAGGAGCTTGTGCTGGGTCTCGAAGTCCCGGGATCCCGGACTACTCATTGCGAGCGCGACTCACTTGGCCGCGGCCAGGACCTTCTCCCGCCGCGCGGCAGCGACCGTTTCCTCCTGCGCGCGCACAGGCGCCCAGCTCGGATTCCACTTGTGATTCTCGGCCAGCAGCTTCTCGGCGCGTTCCAGGTTCCCGCTGCGGGCGAGCAGGGCCGCCAGGCGCGCACGCCCCTCGTACACCCAGCGCCGTCCCACGAAGTTCTCATACGGGTTGGGCGGGTTCGCCATTTCTTCGTAGATGGCCATCGCCTCGACAGTCTTTCCCTGGGCCTCGAGCGCTCGGCCCATCAGAAAGTTCCAGGTCGGATCGTATGGCTTCCAGCTCAGGCCTCGCAGCTCCTTGGCCAGATAGGCCTCGATCTTCGGCTTGACCTCGCGCAGCTCCCGCTCTCCTTTCGCAGGGTCGCCCAGGAAGATCTGCCTGCCCGCGCGAACGAGCGGCTTGCGAAGATCGTCGTAAGGAGTAGAGGGAAGCTTCTCGATCTTCCCGAAAATGCGGTCCATCGCGGCCCGATCTCCCGCCAGGACGGCTGCCCGCAGCGCCTCCGCGAGATAACCGCCCTTGGACTCCTGCTTGGCAGGGTTCTCGGCCGCTTTTTCGTAGCTCGCGATGGCCGCCGCAAGGTCGCCCTTGCCTTCGTACGCCACGCCCAGATGCTCATACGCGGGGTCGAAGTCCGGCTTGATGGCCAGCGCCCGATTCAGATTGGCGATCGCCTCGTCGTAGTGACCGGCGTAGGCCTGGTTCTCTCCGAGGCTGTCGTAGGGGTTGGCTTGATCGGGCGCGAGGAACTGATACTTCTTGAAGTTCTCCACCGCCTTGTCGTAGTCGCCCCGGTACCCGTAGTGATAGCCGATCTGGTTATAGATCCCGGCGTTGTTCGGATCGATCGCGATCTGCTCGGAGAAGATCTGGAGGGCTCGCTCGGTGTTCCCCTTCGCCATTTCCTGGCCCGCGAGCATCATGGCGGCCCGAGTGTCGTCCGGGTATTTTTCGTGGATGGTTCTCGCGATGCGGAAAGCCTCGTCCAACTTGCTTGCCAGGAAAGCGGCTTGCATCTCCACGTGAAGGCGCTCTCGTTCCGTCAGCCGGTCCCGCTGGCGACGGGCCCTCTCGATCAAGGATTTCGCCTGCTCTCGGTCGGAGACTCGAGCGAGCCCGAGGATCGCCATCGCGAAATCGGGGTCCCCCTCGAGGGCGCGCGCGAAGCCGGCCCGGGCGTCTTTGAAGTAGAAGCGCTGCTCGTTCTCGATGGCCTCGCGATAGGCACGGTAGGCCTCGGCGGAGGAGGTCGTGACCTCCCGTCGGTTCGTCAGGAACAGGGCAGCCGCTACGCCAACGCCCACGAGGACGACAACGACCAAGGAGATCACGAGCCGGCGACGAGACTTCATATCTCCTTCATCATACGGCGTTTCGACTGCGGAGTTTTGTCCTCGGCTCCGGATTTTGAGTCCTTAGTCCTTGGTGCTTAGTCCTTTGTCCCCGGGGGGGCCCGGTCTTTCGTTGGCGCCAACGGAGTCGAGCAAGGACCAAGGACCACGGACCAAGGACCATGCACGGATTCATTCGACGCGCAGGAGTAAGAAGGTCATGTCGTCGTACTGCTCCGCGGCCCCCACGTGGGTCCGGATGTCCGAAAGGACACCGCGGGCCAGTTCCTCGAGCGGCTCGCCCGAGCGCCGGGCCACGGACTGCATCAGCTGCTCTTCTCCGAAGGGATCCATCATTTCGTTCATCGCCTCGGAAAAGCCATCGGTGTAGAAAAAGATCAGATCCCCTCGCTTCAGGAAGAGCTCCCGTGTGTCGTAAGCGACCTCCCGAAAAGCGCCCAGAGGAAGCCGGTGCTCCGGAGGATCGAGAGTGCAAGGACCGCCGTCACCCGACCGAATGAGGATCGGCATCGGCTGCCCGCCGATCGCGTACCGCAGGCTCATCGCGTCGGGGTCGAGCACGAAATAGCCGAGAGAAACAAACATCCGCCGTTTGATCGAATAGATCCTGCGGTTGGACTCCTGGAAGAGCACTCCGGGGTCCCGCGTCGTCAGGGCGCGCGAGTAGACGATCTCCTTGGACGCGACCATGAGGAGGGAGGCGGGAACCGACTTGCCGGAGACGTCCCCGATCACGATTCCCAGGCAGCGATCTTCGAAGGGAATGAAGTCGTAGAAGTCGCCTCCGACGACCCGGGCCGGCAGGCTTCCCCCCAAAAACGAGAATCCCGGCATCTGAGGAAGAGAGCGTGGGAGGAGACTCGACTGGATGTCGCGCGCGATCTCGAGGTCGCGGGCCAGCTCCGCCTGACGAGTCATCTGGTCGTGCAGGAGGGCCGTCTCGATCGCCAGCGCCGCCTGGTTGGCGAGCGTCGTCAGGAGCGCTTCATCGTCGCGGTCGAACCGCTCGCCGGAGAGCTTTCCGTTCAGGGCCAGCACTCCCATCAGGCGCTCGCGATAGACGAGCGGCACCGCGAGCTGAAAACCCTCCCCGGAGAGACGATCCCGAAACTCCACACTTTCCGGATCCGCGAAGTGGAGGGAGAGCTCTTCGATCCGCACCGGCCGCCCCTCTGTCTGGAGAAGCCGCCGGAGAGCCACGCCGGGCGAAATGCGATCCTCCCTCCGTCCACGCCGGTCGAGCCATCCGCTCGGGCCCCGCACCCAGATGGATGCTCTCTCGACGCGCATCGTCGCCGTCACGCTCGCCGTCAGATAGTCCGCGATGCGGCCCACGTCGAGCTCGCCCGTGATGGCCTCGCTCATCTCGAGCAGCGCCTGCTGATAATCGAGCTTGTCCCGGAAAAAGAGGCGGTCGAGCGGCGTCTGGAGGCGGCGGCGAAGGAGCTCGAACAGCGGCAGAGCGACGAGGAAAAAACCGAAATTGAAGAGCGGCGAAGAAGCCAGCCGGGAGCCGGAAAAAAAGGAGTTGGCCGCGGCGAAGACGACCGCATAGAAGCCGAAAAGAATGGCCGTCGTGGCCGCGTAGAGAAAAGTGCGGCGAATCACGAACCGGATGTTCAGCATCTGGAAGCGGACGATCGCGTACGCGAAGGTCAGCGGAATCAGGATCATCGGGACAATGCCGTAGAAGACATAGTCCTCGTTGCCCAGGAGGGAGGGCAGCAGGATTCCCAGGATCAGAAACGGCGTCGTCCCCAGGATGGTCCCGATGAAAACGTGGGAGGCCTGCCTCCTCTCCCGCGGGTCGTCCAGCGTGAACGCCGAGTGGGCCAGCGCGGCGAGGCCGAGCACGAGATAATCCCCCAGCAGGATCCAGGAGGAGAGTGGCGCCCCGGACAGAACGGTCACGCGCTGGCCGCGGAGCTGGCGGAACACGTCGTAGAGAAAGACGAGGGGCGGAATCGAATAGATCAGGTAGAGCAGCTGGGGGCTCGCCGAAAGGAAGTCCTGGAGGCGCCGCTTCCAGGCCGCCGCGGGCTCACCGGTCCACTCGTCCGCTCGCGCGAAGATGAGTTGCTTCGGGCGAGGAAAGATCAGGAAGAAATGGAGAAACACGGCCGGCAGGAGGAAGAGCGAGACGGTTCCGGTGTTCTGCACGAAGACGTCGATCCACCAGTAGGAGGCGGGCCGCAGCCGGCAGACGAAGAAGAGCAGAAAGAGGACGCAGAGCAGGAAGAAAATCCGCGCCGCCCGATCGTCGGGCCGATTGCGAAAGACAAAGAGGCCGATGAAGAAGAAGAGAAAGCCGAGGACCGCCGCATAGAGGTAGGTCTTGCCCCCCAGCCGCTCGGACGAGAGCCGAACCATCACGGTCTTGAGCTCCGCCGGCTCCGCAGCCCCCGGCGTCACCGGACACGGGCCGTGCCGGATGAGGTAGGGAACGACCGAGCCGATACGGTGCCGCCGCAGTTCGGCGGAGGCGTCCGAGATCGAGTGGACCATTCGCCTGCCGATTCCCATCACGCAGTCGCCCGCCGGAATCCCGGCCTTCGCAGCGGGACTCCCGGGCACTGTCGCTCGCACTTCGATGCCTCCGCGCCCGTAGGGAACGGGGACGATCCCGTCGTAGGGGCGCGTGGAGAACATGTCGCCGATGGAGACGAGGGCCAGCGCCAGGCCGAGAAAACCGAGCGCGTAGAACCATGCTCGCAGGGAGGGCTCCGCCCTGGCGTTCTCGCTCTCTCTCGAAGCGCTCATTTCCGGCATCGTGGATCCATCGCGGGCGGCAATGTTAACGGAGAGGCCATGGTCCTGCTCGGCAGTCGAGACGATGCCTCGACTAAACTGCGCCCGTGCCATTCGTCACGTTCGAGGGGGTCGAGGGCGCCGGCAAATCCACGCAGCTCGCGATGGCCGGACAGCGGCTGCGGCGATCCGGGCGCGAGGTCCTGGAGACCAAGGAGCCGGGCGGCACGGTGATCGGCCAGAAGATCCGGGCGATCCTGCTCGACGTCGCTCACGGCAACCTCGACCCGGTCGCCGAGTGGCTTCTCTACGAAGCGGACCGCCGCCAACACGTGCGGGAGCTCTTGCAGGGCGCGATCGCGCCGAACTGTTTCCTTCTGTGCGACCGCTTCTCCGACACGACCGAGGCCTACCAGCAGGTCGGCAGGGGCCTGGACGCCGAGTTGGTGAAAAAGATCGACGCTCTGGCGCGCGACGGACTCGTACCCGACTTGACGCTGATCTACGACGTCGTTCCCGAGGACGGACTGGCTCGCGCCCGCTCGCGCGACGGCTCCGTCGATCGCTTCGAGGCGGCGGACCTGCAGTTTCATCGGCGCGTTCGCAGCGCTTACCTCGAGATCGCGCGCCGCGAGCCGCAGCGTGTCCGCGTGATTCCCGCCGCGGAGGATCCGGATCGTGTGTTCGAGCAGACCTGGCGGCATCTCTCCGAGCGGTTCGGGCTATGACACGGTTGCCGCTGCTCGAGCGCCTCGGCCAACGACCCGAGAACTTCCCCGGCGCGCTCCTGCTCTGCGGCGCCGCCCCCGAGCCTCTCCGCGAGGAGGCTTTCCGCCTGGCGGCTCGACTGCTCTGCCCGGAGGAGGATCCCAATCTGGAGTGCTCGTCGTGCAGGAGAGTCTTCGCCGGTCTTCATCCGGACGTGTTTCCCGTCGAGGCCGAGGGCGTCGGGATCCGTGTCGATCGCGTTCGGGAGGCGCTCGCTTTCGGCGCCGGGCGTCCTTACGAGGCGACGAGGCGGGTCGCGATCGTTTCGCGCGCGGAGCTGCTCGGACTCGAGGCGGGCAATGCCCTGCTGAAGGCCCTGGAGGAGCCGGGAAGGCATCTCCACTGGATCCTCACCACGACACGGCCGGAGGCGCTGCTGCCGACCATTCTTTCGCGTTGCGCCATGGCCCCGATCCCCTCGCCGTCGCGCGGCCAGAAGCGCGCCGTGTGGAGGGAACGCGGGTTCTCCGCGGAGGACGCCGAAGATCTCATTCTCGCCGAACCGAAAATCGAAGACGCCGCGGAGTCACTCGAGTCCTATCGACAGATCCGACTGGAAGTGGCCGCCGCCCTGGAGGCGGGATTCCTTTCGAGCCGAGTCGCTCCGCTGATTCTTCTCGCCGACCGCCTCGCGCGCGGCGAGGAGGCCGGCGCGCGTCTTCTCTCGGAGCTGTTGGCGGACGCGGCGGTTTCCAGCGCCGTTTCGGCGGATCTTTTGCGGCATCCCGCGGTTGCGGGAGTCACCCGCGAAGTCGGCCGGCGTCTCGCCGTGTCCGCGCTCGTGCGGGGCGCCCTCACGGCCGCCGACGCGCCTCCCGACCTGCGGCGCGGCAACCGGCGACTGCATTACGAGAGAGTGCTGATGGAGCTGTATCTCGCGGGCAGCTGACAGTCGACAGTCAACAGTTTCGAAGCAACCGGGCCCGACTCCCCTGTCGATTGTCAGCTGTCGACTATCGACTCCAAAGAAAGGCTCGAAGGAATCGAGCACGAGAACGTCAGGGGCCGACGGGATCGGGAGGATCTGGGAAGAGTGTGGACCTGGGAGCTACCGGAAAAGGCGTTGGTCATGAACGACCAGTATTGAGGAACGCCGCCGGCTCCCCGGAACCCCCCCGTGTCGATTCCTTCGAGTGCGCCCAGTATACGTCCAAGAAGACTCTCAAGGAGGGACTTCGTCCCTTTTTTACACGACTCCCACAGGCATCACGACTTAGACGCGGCCCGGGTCCCGCCGGGCCGCGCGAAAGCGCCTCACCGCGAAAGCGAGATCTCGACTTTTTCGGTTCCTCCAGCCGATACATCGACGTTCGCGCTGCGATCATTGAATCCCGGCCGGGACACGGTCACCGTGTGCTTGCCGGGAGAGACCGCGACGCCTCTGTCGAGAGAGTTGACTTCTTCGGCTGTCCCGACGAAACGGTCGTCGACATAGACGGCCGCGTCGGGCGGTTCGATCCGCAGCTGGAGCCGACTCTTAGTCGAGACGCCGCGCGGCGCCCCAACCGTCGCATCGGACGGCCGGCGATCTCCTCGCCAATCCGAATCCCGGGCGGGCTCCCGGTCTCGCGGCGGGCGCGGCCGATCCGGTTCCGGTGCATAGGCGTCGTCGTCCTCGTCATCGCCTCGGGATCGCTCGTCCCGCCCGTACACTCCGTCGCGGGCGCCATCGTGGGAGCCCGGTTCGATCGCCTCGACCGAATCCTTTTTCTTTCCCCAGTACCGAAGCACCGGGTGAACCGTCGGCTCGTCGTAGGAACCGCGCGGGGCGCCGGGGATCTTTTTCATGTGGTTGTCGACCTTGATCGTGGCTCCCGGGCGCGCGTCGACTTCGATTGTCAGAGGCTCATAGCCGGTGAGGCGGAACTCCAAGCGGTAGTGCCCGCGCCTCAAGTACAGGTAGTCCGGCCAGCCGTCGAAATCGTCGGCTGTCCCGATCAGTTTTCCGTCGAGATAGAGGCGCGACTCTTCCGGATTCACGTCCGTCTTGACGCGCGCCCAGGCCGGGCGCCCATAGCCATAAGCGGCGTCATATCCGTATCCGTAGCCGTATCCGGGATAGCCCCAACCCCAACCCCACCCCCAGCCCCAACCGCCAGTGACGATCACCGTTCCGCCACGTCCACCATGGCCGCCGTGCCCGCCATGTCCGTGGTCAGCGAGAAGGAAAGGCGCCGCAGATGCGGGAAGCGCTGCTAACAACAGACCGCCAAGGATCAAGAGCATCAAGGTCGTTTTCTTCATGGCAAAGTCTCCCGATTTCCAGTACAGCAAGTAGAGCGCCAAGGCCGCTCGCGATTCGAAAGGCAAGGAACTTCCATCGATACAATCATTTGGCTGGTTTTTGGCGGACAGAGCCGCGTGTGACGCTGACCTCCTGAGGTGTCACGGCGTCATCCCCAGAGGAAGGACCTCTTCTCAACGAGCGGCACTGGCCTGCTGCGAATCGGCCAGCGCGCGGCTTAGACCCCGCAAATAATCTTCCCGCAGAACCCGGTCGACGGCGCGACGCGCTCCCGGCAGCTCCCAACGCTCCGCGAGCGCCGCCCAGAAAGGCAACAGACGGCCGCGGACGACGCCGCCGTTTCGGTAGAGAGTCGCCTGCGGGACGCCGAGAAAATCGCCGAGCTCGGGATGCTTGCCGTAAAAAATTGCCGCAGCCTCGCCCGACTTTTCCTGCCGGCGTCGAAAGGAATGGAACGTGATGTCGTGGTGATGACGTGCGACGGCCCGGGGGCGGTAGACAATCTTCATTCCCATTTTCATCAGCCGATACGCCATCTCGATGTCTTCCCAGGCGGCATGCGGAAACGTCGTGTCGAACAGCCCCACCTCGACCAGCAGCGACCGCGGCAGGGAGATGTTGGAGGTGTAAAAGAAGTTGAAGGGCACCGCGTCGGCGTCTTCGATCAGACCATAGCCGAACTGAAGGCCGTATTCGTTGATGTGATGGAGGAAGGGGGAAACGCGGCGGTCGTGCGGCCATGTCGTATATCCGAGCACGGCGACGGGGGACTCGTTCTTCTGAGCATGCGCCGAGGCATGCACCGCGAGCAGGAGAGCCTCCGGCACGGTGTCGTCCCCGAGAAAGAGGATGTACCGGCCGCGCGCCTCTTGAATACCGCGATTGCGCGCGGCCGCCGGTCCGGCGTTGCGTTGCGAGAAGAAGCGAAAAGGATAGGCCGCGCAGTACGACTCGAGCTTCGCCGGCGTCTCGTCGCGCGATCCGTCGTCGACGACGACCACCTCGAACGAAGGCGGCTCCGACTGCCGCTCCAGAGCGTCGAGGACCCGGAACAAGGTGTCGGGCCTCTGGTATGTGGGAATGACGACGGAGAACTCGGTCAAGCGAAGATCTCCGCCAGAGTCGTCCGAGTGAGAGCCGGCGCCCGCCGGAGAAACTCGCGGAAATAATCGGAATCGAACCTCTCATCTCCCGGGTACGTCGGGACCAGTCGAAGGGGAAACCTGGCGAAAATCTCCGAGTCGGGGCGTTTTCGCGCCGACTGGATGACCCGGCGCTTGGCAGCGAGTGTCTCCTGGTGGTGATCGAGCCAGAGGAGCGCCTTGAGGTGGGCGATCGTCAGGGGATCATCGACTCGAGCCTGCTCGAGTTCCTCGCTGATCCCAAAGAGCCGCCGCAGAAATGTGGGCGGCCGATCGTCGCGATAGGGATCGCGGCGGAGCTCGTCCGCTCCGGGATTACGGGTCCCGAGCATTCGAGCCACACGGCCGAGAAAGGCGGCGAGCACGGCCGGCATGAACGCCGCGAAGTGCTCCTCGTCGAAGTTCTTGTAAGCCGTCGCAAAGGCGTTCTTTTCGAAGAGGAATCCCCGCGCAAAGGTCCCGAGCGCCTGCCCGGTGGCGCCGCCGCGATGACGCGCCACGGCGCGGGGCTCGGCGAGGATACGGCGTCCGAAAATCCACTGACGCCATCCGAAGTCCACGTCCTCGAGGTACGCGAAGTAGTCCTCATCGAATCCGGATGCGAGAAACTCGGTGCGGCGGACAGCCATCAAGCCTCCGCAGGCGAAGAGGCGCTCGTCTCCCGGCGCCGACTTCCCCACCTCCCCGACCGGCTTTCCGACGTCCCGCTGGAAGGCGTGCCCGTCGAACGTGAGAAAACCTTCGGAAAAGTCGTTCTTCTCTCCGGTGCGGTCGACCAGACGTCCGGCCACCGCCACAACGTCCCCGTCCGCGCCGGAGAGGGCCGCAGCGAGTCGTTCCGGCGCATCTGGCTCGACAGCCGCATCGTCATTGACGAGAAGCAGCAGCGGCGCCCGCGCGGCCTCCGCGCCCATCCGGCAACCGGCAGCGAATCCGACGTTGGCTCCGGCGGTCACCCGCCGAATCGTGGGATGGCGCCGGAGAACATTCTCGATCGAACGGCCCCCGGTGTTGTCGACGAGGATCGTCTCGGAGGACAGGCCCGCGGATGCGTGCTCGAGAGCTCCGAGGCCTTCGAGGAGATGCTCTTGCCCGCGATGATGGACGACGATGACGGAAAGATCCGGGGTGCGCATGCCGGCCGAAGCGTAACCCGAAAGCGGGGTGGGTGAGCGGCCGGAAAATCCGCCGTCTCCGGCAGTCTGCCGTAAGAACGCGTCGAGGGTTACACCTTCCGGAGTCGTTTGCGAGCCAGCCGCGTCCAGAAGGAGGAGGCCGATGCGGCAGCCGGGAATGGGAGCCGGCCGGGGTCGACTCGCGGTTCGCGCAACCAGGCGGCGAGCGGGGCCGTCACGGAGGTCCAGGCCCGCGTGGCGGCGAAGCGGCGGCCGGCGGCAGACGCCCGTTCCCGTTCGGCGTCATCGCCCAGCAGCGCGGCCACGGCTTCGGCGAGCGCCGACGAAGATCGGGAAGCGGTGCGCCCGGCGCCGGCCAGCTCCAGCTCGCGGGCGAGCGATCCCCCGCCGACCGACAGGCTGCACACTCCGCCCCAGGCAGCGTCGAGAAGGCGCGTGCGAAAGGCCAAATCCGTCTCCAACCCCGACGAGGAGATGGAGACGACCAGATCGCACGCGGCGTAGAGATCCGCCCGCGCGGTGTAGGGGCGCCAGGGAGCGAACACAATGGTTCGGCCATCCCGATCGATGGTGCGGGCCTGCTGACGGGCCCGCGCATAGACCCTTTGAGGAGTCGACTGCGGGTTGGGGTTCTCGAAGAAGAGCAGCTTGGCGTTGGGGTGGCGACGAATGATCCCGGGCCACGCCTCCAGCAACAGGTCGGGCTCGTACCAGTCGTAGATCCCGCCGAAGAGAACCAGGGGGCCACCGAACTCGATGCCGAGACCTCGCCGTCCCTCCTCGCGGCTGCCCGCGGCCGGCTCGCTGGGAACGCCGAACGGCACGACGGTCAGCAGGCGCGAGAGCGTCGGATCGGACGGAAAGTTGCCGGGCCCGATCCGGCCGCAGGCGTAGAGAGAACCGGCATAAAAGAGGCGTTGCTCGAGCGAGGCGCAGAGAAAAAGGTCGCCGCGGCTGATCGCCAGATCGAGCGTGGCGTGGTCGTTGGCGGCAGGCGCCTCCCCCAGCGCCGGCGCGTAGTGCAGGTTCTCCACGAAGAAAGGGTCGTACAAGTCGACCGCGACGGGGATGTTGGGAACCTGATGAAACCACCAGTTCGCGGCATGGCCTGATACGACCGCCGCATCGGCGCCTTGCGCCGCCAGACGCAGCTGTCCCGGCGCGACTCGAAAGGCCGGCACATCGGGGGCGACCGCGGCGACCTCGGCCGGATCATTGGCGACGAGCAGACGCGCATCGAACTCCTTCCCCAATGCGCGGGCGATCTCCAGGGCGCGGATGCCCATTCCCGCCATCCGGGGACGAACCGGTTCGGGCGCGAGCACGACGATGCGCGTCAACGGCGTCCGCGAAGCCGGTCCAGAAACAGGTGGAGCTTCCAGGTGCGAGAGGCGAAGATTTCCGACAGCAGCGAGCCCAGGCGATCGATTTCGGCGCGCGAATCTCGGATTTCCGTGCTGCAGCGCTCATTGGCGGCGAAGAGCTCGGCCAGACGCGCGTGGACGAGCTCGTTTTCAGCGAGCAGCCGGCTGCGCTCGGTCTCCAGGCTCGGAAGGCGGCTGCGCGCGTCTTCGAGCTCCGCCGAGGCCTTCTGCCAGAGCGCGTGAAGGCGGTGGTTGGTCGCGCGCTGATAATGCAGCTCTCCTTGAGCCGTCCCGTCTCTTTCCGCCCAGAACGCGATCTGGGCGCGCATGCGGTCCATCACGCGAGCGACACCCTCCGGGCGGCGGCGGCTGGCGTAGCGCTCGTAGATCTGTTGGCGCGCGCGCTCGAAAGCGGGACCTCCCGCCGCCTCGTGACTCGGATCCGCCGACCCGCGGAGGACGCGGTACTCACAAGTCACCGCCCTCAAATGGCGGAAGGACGTCTCGAAGGAAAGCCGGATCAGGAAGTCCCAGTCCTCCGAGTACTCCAGCTGGGGATCGAACCCTTTCACCCGTCCGTAGAGTGCCCGCGGCAGAAGAAGCGTGTGGAGGGGAATGTAGTTGGCGAGCAGAAGGTAGTCGGGATCGAAGTCGAGCGAATACTGAAGGGTCCGGACGATCGGCTCCCATTTCTCCTCCCGGCGCTCATAGACGACTGTCGCCGCATCCGAGTACACGACCGGCTCCGGTCCGCCGCGGAAAGCCTGCAGGAGGCGCTCGAAGTGGTCCGGGAAGCAGCGGTCGTCGTCGTCGAGAAACGCGACGAGCTCTTCCGTCGCCGCTTCGACGCCCCGGTTGGCGGCGGCCGAGCGTCCCTCCCTCTGAGGGTTCTCTTCCAGAACGACGCGGAATGAGTCGGAGAACGGCGCGGTGATCCCGGAGACGGCGGCTCCTCCGTCATTGACGATGATCACCTGCGCAGGTCGGGCGGTCTGGGCCCGGAGACTTTCGAGGGCGTCCGCCAAGAGCGCCGGCCGGTTTCGCGTCCGGACCACGACGGACACGGGCGCCGTCGCCCGCGCGCCGTCGGAGACGATCGAAGGGCCGATCGATCGCCGAAACTCTTCGAGAGAATGCGTGGAGACTTCGGCGAACGTCGCGACATGGAAGGCCTCGACGGGGCCCGTCCCTTCCAGCGTGAGCCGGCGGTAGGTATTGAGGCCGCTCATCGCGCGCGCGTAGTCCCGGACGGCCTGCTGGGAGGCGAAGGCGGCGAGCGCCTCCTCCTTGCGCCGCGCAACAGCGGCGATGTCCACGAGGACATTGGGAAGGATCGGGTGCGAAATCTCATAGAAGGCCAGACGGAGATGGCGAAACTGGTCGTGGTCGGCGTCTCCGGGACGGGAGGCGGCGACGAGCTCATAGAGAGCCTCGCCGATCGCGCGATGGTCCGGGTGAATCTCGACCAGTGAGGGAGCGAGGACCAGGTCCGGACCGAATTCCTTCAACAGGGCGCCCAAGGCCGAGTCCAGATCGGACCGCCTTTGAGACAGCTTGCGGTCCGGCAGCGCGCCGAAGGCGGGGGGCGGGATCCCGAGCGCCTTCGCCGCTGCCTCGGATTCCGCCCGGCGCCGTAGCGCATAGCCCGCGGGAGGTTGGGTCTCGGCGCCTTCCTGCGCCTCCCCGTCCGTCGCGATCCAGACTCGAATCTCTTGCGCCCAATCGGCGTTCAAAGCGAGCGTGCCGCCGGCGCCGAAGATCTCGTCGTCCGGGTGCGCCGCGAGAACGAGAATGCGGCCGCCGGTCAGCTCGCTCGCGCTGTACGGAATCAGCGATTCTTCGTCGCGGCCCATCGGGTGGCCGGAGTTTAACCCGTAAGGCGTGAGACGTGAGCCGTGGGAGCAAGCACCAATACAGATCAACGCTCGAGGTTTTCTCGTCTTGCGTCTTCTGTCTTACGTCTCGCGATTGTTCACACGACGTCGTGAAGCGAAGGCGAGAAGTGGCCGCGCTCGAGGTAGATCTGTGCTGCCTCTTCATCGAAAACCCGGCCCACGAACCAGAAGCCGGCTTCGCGAGATTCTCCGGCGAGGCCCTCGAGGATGGCGCGGGCGGGGCTGCCCGGAGTGCTCCAGAAAAGCAGCCGCTTCGCCCCGAGCCGGCTCGCTTCGCGCGCGGCCGCCGCGAACAAGGGAACCAGATCGGAGCCATCCGGCTCGAGGCCCAGAAAGTCGGCCACAATCGCCTCTTCGCCGAGGACGGAGAGAGCCGCCCAGGCGCGATCCTCGCCGTTGAAGGCGAGCTGCACCATCCTGTAGTACCGGCTGGGCCGCGCGTGAAAACGCCAGTTCACGCGGGCCCGGTCGCGCACGGGGCCGACCCGCGAGCGCGCGCCGGCCCATAAGGAATCGAAGCTCTCGGTGACGAAATCGCAGGCGAGGGCGCCGGGCGGCGGCACCGGAAACGCGGCGCAGTCGACCCGCAAATGCCGCACCGGAAAGTAATCTCGGGTCCCGCCAAGACGGCGGCTGATCTCGTGTGCCCGGGGGTGCGGAAAACCGAAAGTGAACGGAACGCCCTGCCGCCGGACGGCCTCATAGAAGGCCTCGGCCATCTCCCCATAGATGTTGCGGCTCTTACCGAGCCCGCGCGCTTCGGGAATCGTGGCCACATCGCCGGCGGAGTAGACGGTGCGCTCGACTCCGCCGAGAACGAACCGCATGGGCCAGCCCGCGAAGTTGCCGACGATCTGCCCCTGCTCGGACTCCGCCACGACGCCGAACCACCCATCCGGATTTCGAGGAAACTTCCAGAGCCACTCCTGCTCCGGAAATTCCGCGGCATACGCCCGGGCGAGCAGGGTCCGGATTCCACCCGAGTCCGCCTCGGTCGCCGACCGAACCCGATAGCGAATCACGCCGCCTTCTCCCAGACATACGTCGCCCGAGGAGCCCCGTCCGTCTCCGAGAAGACGCGAAGGTAGAGCGGACCGGGAGGCAGGGACGGAAGCACGTCCTCGGGAAGGAGGAAGTCCTCCTCCAGAGAGGCGTCCGCAAAGGGCAGCAGCGAAGGATTCGGCGAGATCGCCAGCCGCATTCCGGGAGACCGGGCGATCGCGGGACGGGGCAGCGGCGTCGCATCGACGCGGCTCCTGCGGCGGCCGGCCTGCTCGAGAAGGAGCGCTCCGACGGATCCGTAGCGGCTCCTGCGGTAGCGGTCCCGGGATTCCGCGCGTCGCGCCGCGGTTGAGGGATCGCGGCCCGCCGCGCGCCCGTAGAGATGTCGGACGCGCGAGGCGACGACATAGGAAAGCTCCAGACCGTTGCGCCGAAGGCGATCCTCCCACTCGCTCTCTTCGTACTCGAACGGAAAACGCTCGTCGAACCGGCCCACGCGATCGAAGACGTCGCGCCTGGCGGCGAGCACGGCTCCCGTCAGGTGATCGACCCTTCCGCCTTCGCGCCAGAGTTGAAGACTGGAAAGGGCGAAGCTCTGGAAGCGAGGTCTGTCCAGAGAGGGCCACCGCCCGGCGGAAAGCTGCGACCAATCCCTCCAGAGGCGCGGAGCGTAGCCCGGCGGCATCCGAACCTTCTCGCCCGCGTCCCAGAAACAGAGGGGCCCGGCCACTCCAACCTGTGGACGCTCGATCGCCGCGAGTAACGGCGGCAGGGAATCGCTCGAGAACAGAACGTCCGCATTGGAGACCAGGAGACGCCCGGACCGCGCCCGCCCGAGTCCGGCGTTGGCTCCTCCGGAGTAGCCGCGGTTCTCGGGGAGACGGAGCAACGCCTCACACGGAATGCGGGAGAGGGCCGCGGCTTCCTCCTGTCCCGATCCGCAGTCCACGAGCAGGATCTCGCCGGAAATGCCGCCGGTGGCGAAGGCCTCCCGCAGCGAGGCGACGCAGGCCGCCGCCAGATCGGCGGTTCGGTAATTGACGACAATCGCTGAGATATCGGGATTCACGAACTGCCCGTGCGCTCGCGGGCCGCCGACAGCCGACCGGAATCAGACGAGGGGGAAGGCGGCTTGCCCGCGTCGTCTCCGGCGAGCGCCTGCTCGAAGGCTCGCTCGAGCCTTTGGGCCACGAGCGCCGGAGCAAACCGCGCGACGACCGCCCGACCGCGCTCCCGCGCGGGTAACCTGGCCTCCGGCGTCGACAGAATCGAGAGAGCCGCAGCGAGTCCCTCCGGGTCTCCGTCGGGAAAGTACCAGGCCGCTTGTCCGGCAATCTCGCGGTGCGTGGACGTATCGGAAAGGAGGACGGGCAGACCTGTGGCGAACGCTTCGAGGACCGGCAAGCCGAAGCCCTCTTCCTCTCGGGAGGGGCTCACAAAGAGGTCCGCCGCTCGATAGGCAAAGGGCATTCGCGACGGATCCAGAGCCTGGTGGTACGTCTCGACCAGGCCGCTCGCTCGCTCCTCTGCCGAAGGCGGGTACGGAGAGATCCGAACGAGGCGGAAGCGCCCTCCTCGTTCGCGCCAGATTCGAAGTCCCTCCAGGGCGATGTCGATTCCCTTGACGTCCGCCTGAGACGCGCCGACTAAAAGAATCACCGGTACGTCGGGACTGCGCGGCGGCGCCGGGAAGAATGCTCCGCCGTCGAAGGCCTGGCCGACGTTGACGGCCGGTCCGAATCCGAGCCGCTCGAGCCGCTGCGCGAGAGTCGCCGAGACGGCGAGCTTGCGAGTGGGGGCGCGGTACGCGCCCTCGATCCCCTCGCGCTTGTCGGCATAGAAACGAAACGAACCTTCATATCCCTGGCAGAGGTGGAAGACGGGTCCGCGCGCTTGTGAAAGCGCCGGGGCGACGGTGGTCCAGAATGTCGCGACACGAATTTCGGAGCGAGCCAGCTCCTCCGAATCGCGGAAGGAACTGCGCTCGAACCGGGCCTGAGAAAGGCCCAACCAATCGGGCGCGGCCGCGGGCGACACGACGCACACGCGATGACCGCGCCGGGCCAGCTCTTCCGCCTGCAGCGCCACGACCTTGACTCCGCCGGAGAGCTCCGTCGATTCCAGAAGATAGGCAATTCGCATGGGAGGTCTAAAGTCTAAGGTCTAAGGTCTAGGTTCCCGAGCACACTTCCGTCTTGAACTTTAGACTTTAGACCTTAGACCTTAGACCCCGCGTCGGCGACCGCGACCGCGATCCATTGATAGGTCTGGAGGCTTTGTCGGTCGAGACCGTCCCAATCCGCGAGAGAGCCGAGGAAGTCCTCCGCATCTGGGGCTGGAGCGCCCGCCACGCTGCGCAGGTCCTCCACGCGCCAGCCGGCTTCCTCCAGGACCTCGCGCAGGAAATCGCGGGAGAACCAGCGCAGGTGCCCCGCATCCGCGAGCCCGGCGGGAACCGGATCGAACCGTCCGGCCACCAGGTCTCGGACCATAGAAAGATGGCCCACATTCGGAACACTGGCGACGAGCCGTGCTCCCGGCTCGGCCAGACGCTTGGCGAGGCAGAGGGCCCGCACGGGGTCTTCCAGATGCTCGAGGATGTCGGCAAACAGAAAGGCGTCAAAGCGGGCATCTTCCCGCCCGAGCGCCTCCAGGCCGTTCAAGGCATCCGCAGTCAGAACGCGATCGAGGCGGCCGGCGGCGATCCGGGCGGCCCGCGGGTCGTTTTCGATCCCGATCACCCGCCCACCGGCCGCTCTTCCTTTCCAGGCCGCCCCGGCCCCGCCGGCGGAACAGCCGACGTCGCAAAGGTTCCGGGCGGTGCGCGGCAGAAGCTCGACTAACTCCGGACGCGGATGATCCGAGGGCTCCTCGAATACGAGCGCGCGGAATCCGAGATCCGCAGGGCGCGACGCGGCTTCACCCCGAATGCGGGCAGCATACGCTGCCAGGGATTCCGCCGGGTCCGCAGGCATCGCCGCCGGGTCGAAGAGCACGGCCAGCTGCGGCGACCCGCCCGCTGTTTCCCCGGCGGGAGGAAGGCCGGCCCGCTGCAGCTCCCGCAATGTATGGACCGGCGGCAGGTCCTCCATTCGAACGCCCAGCGCCGGAAGCACACGGCCCCGAGCGAGCTCCAGAATCTGAGAGACCGGCTCGGGGATAGCGGTTACCTCTCCGACGAGGACACCGACCGACGCTCCGGCGAAGACCGCGGCGGCAGAAGTCCGCTCGTCGGTGGTGTGTTCCGACGCCTCGCCGAGCCAACGCTTCCAACGCAGCTGCGCGAGCCGGCGCCCGAAACCTCCCGCAGCCGCTGGTTCTCGGGCGAAGAGGAGAACAGCCCGCGTCACGCTCGAGAGGCGCCCGCGGGAACGCTCGGAGCGGTCCGCTCCGGCGCCGAGTCGGCGGCTGCGGCGACGAGGGACCAGGTGTGCCGGGGACGGAGCATGCCGACGGTGTAGTCCGGTGGAACGACGGAGAATCCCGGTGCGAGCACCCGCATATCGTGAAGGTGGAGCGCCTTCTCGTCGGAGAGAAAGGCGTAAAGCTTGAAATGACCTTGCGCCAGCGGCAGTTCCGGCAGAACCAGCCGCACGCGCCAATGCCGGCGACCCGTCAGGGGCGCCCAGGACTCGGAGCGCGTGTCCATCGCGAAGACTTGAACGCCGTCCTCGCGATCGGCCCCGACGCGAACGTGAAAGGCCAGTCCTGGATCCAGGGTCTCGAACGCGACGTCGACGGCGAATGCCTCCCCCGCGCCGAACTCGGCCCGGGGATAGCCGGAGCCGTCGTGAACGACGACTTCCGTCAACAGTGCCGGGCGCCGCCCTTCGGTGACCAGCGGCGACACCGGGGCGGTTTCCGCGGCGTTCCGCTCCTTTTCCTGCAGAAAAGCCTCGTAGGCGCGCACGACCTCGACGGCGCGGCCCGAAGCCGCGGCTTTTCCCTCCTTGAGCCAGATCGCCTCGCCGCAGAGGAGCGCCACGTAGTAGAGGGCGTGCGAGCAGAAGAGAAGAGTGCCTCCCCGCTTTTGAAATTCGCTGATTCGATCGATCGACTTCTTCTGGAAGTATCCGTCACCGACCGCGAGCGCTTCGTCCACGATCAGAATCTCCGCGTCCACGTGCGTGGCCACGGAGAAAGCCAGGCGCAAGACCATCCCCGAAGAGTAGGTGCGCACGGGGCGGCGGAAGAAGTCGCCGATTTCCGCGAAGTCTCGAATCTCGGGAAGGCGCCGCCGGATCTGCGGCCCCGAGAGGCCGAGCAGGGCCGCGTTCATGCGCGCGTTTTCCTCCCCCGTGAACTCGGGGTGGAATCCCATGCCGAGCTCCAGAATCGAGGCCACCGCGCCGTTGCGCGAGACGGTTCCGGATGTCGGCTGAGTGGTTCCGGCGATGATCTTGAGCAGGGTGGACTTTCCCGCGCCGTTCTCGCCGATGAGGCCGAGCGCGGCCCCTCTTTCGAGCCCGAAGGAGACATCCGTGAGCGCGCGGAAATGGCGAGCCCGGGGGCGCCGCAGCAGGAGCTCCTTCCAACGATCGGAAGGGAAATCGTAGAGCTTGTAGGTCTTGGAAACCTTGTCGGCTCGGACGGCGATGGAAGATTGATTCATTGATTCATTGATTCATTGATTCATTGATTCATTGATTCATTGATTCATTGATTCATTGACTCATTTGAGCTGTTGCGCCCTCAATGAATCAATGAACAAATCAGACAATGAATCAATCTTCCCTGCCTCACTGTCCGATGGCGAACTCGCACCGTCTACAGAGAAAGTCCTCCGGGGCCTCTTCGACCCCGTAGGTCCACCGACGCAGGCGGGCCATCGCGTCTCCTCCGAGGACCTCCGCCACGGTCTGGGTCTTCAGGTCCCCGACGGGGAGACGCTCGTAGTAGTCCTGACAGCACAGGACCGCCTTCGCGGTCGCTGTGACGTGGAGGTGCTCGAAGGGCCGCGACCCCATCAACTCGCAGCCGCGAAGCTTCTTCTTGGGAGGAGGCTCGGGCACGAACGTGCCGCTGGCCGGACGGCTGCGGATGCGGAAGGGCTTGATCTGCCATCCGAGCGGCTCGAACCGGAGACGGATCTCCTCGATATCGCGCCGGTGAGCCTCGTCGCGATCCCCGAGAACCACGATCGCGGTTTCTTCCGCAAGGTCGCGCGCCCGCATCGCTTCGATGTTCGCGAGCACCCGCGCGAGATCGCGTGTGCCGTGGAGCTTCTCGTACCGCTCCGGGTCGAGTGTGGGGAGATTGATTCCAATGTACCGAAAGCGGCCCGCCGACTGGAGCCGTTGCGCCCGCTCGGCGGTGAACTGCGAGGCGTTGGTCAGAACCGAAACCGGTAACCCGCGCGCGAAGAGAGCGAGGCACCTCTCTTCGAAGAGCGGATCGATCGTCGGTTCATTGTAGTTGGAGAGAAAAACCATGACCTCCCGGCCGCCGATCTCGATAATCTGGTCGGCGATCGATTCGAACAGCTCCTGGCTCATCACCTCCCGCTCGCGCGGATCCACGGAGACCGGGCAGAACGGGCATCGATGGTTGCAGGACGTGCAGGTCTCCAGCGACACGTAGAGCAGGTGCGACCGCCGCACCTCGTCGTCCAGGTCGTCGATCAGGAACCGGGCCGAACGCAGGTGGTCGAAGAACGCCGACTCCGCTTGCGCGTCCGCCCCCGCGGCGATCCGTTGGAGGGCCAGGTAGGCGGCGTCGTCCTTCGCAAGAGAAGCACCGCTGGTCGGGTTGTACAAAACCGTGCCGCGGTCGTGGAGAAACGGAGAAACCCGGGTCCTGCTCTGCGAAGCAGCGCTTCCAGCCTTCGCAGCCGAAGCGGCTGCTTCGGCGGAGGAGGCTCGCTGCGAAGGACGAGTCCCGGTCGATACCGACACCGGTACCTCCGCCACAGAATCCAACACCTTGCTCATCCTCTCAGAATCCAACCCTTCTGCCAGTAACCCATTCTACCCTCTCGGGTTTTACGGGGCGGCGCCTTACGGTGTCACGCGCGTCAGCCTTGAATCGAAAAGAAAAGGCCCCGGGTAAGCCGGGGCCCTTCTTGCCAGCGAAGCCGGCTCCCTAAGGCTGGGGAAGCGCTTGGACGAAGTTCGTGTCGAGTGTCACCTTGTCGACCGTGAAAACATAGGCTCCGACACGGCCGCCGCTGATCGAATCGATCCGGATCGTGACCGGCTTGCCGGGGTTGGTGAAGTTGAAGGCGGCATCGGTCAGGTCGATCTGTCCGAAGTGCGCTCCTGCCCCACCCAGCCCCGTCGAGAGAGACCCAACCTCGGTCCCGTTGGAATCGACGGCAACGATGCGGAAGCTCACCGGGCCCGGATCCATGGCAAAGACACCAATCTTCGTGGCGTAGCGGAGGCTGTCCTCCGCGCCCGCGGCGAAAAGTTTCTTCGTGGAGCTGCCTCCGTGGGCGCGCGTGTAGAGGGCCAGCTGCGAGCCTGCGGTGCCCGTCGTCTGGTCGTCGTAGTTGCGCGAGCTGATGATGAGCGGCTTCGTTGCCGAGTCGTCGTCCTTCGAATAGAAGATGTGGAGGAACCCGGCATTGCTGCCGGAAAGATCGGCGCTCGTGTCCGGGGTGGTCATGAGCGACTTCACCACGTCGTCATAGGTCAGCAGCTCGCCGGCCGCAATGCGGACTTGACTTACACGAGCCACATGCTCGATCCCGCCGGACAGGAACGTGTATTCGAAATAGAGGTTGCGGCCGCGCGAGCCGCGGTTGTAAATGCGCAGGTCGGTCCGCCAGTGTGCGCCGTACGTCGTGTCGTACCGTGAAACACCGGCGACCCAGTAGTTGATGAGTCCGGCCTCGTCGGGCGCGGCCTGGCCGTCGTCGGTGATCTGAACCAGGTCCCGGGTGCTGCGATCCAGAGCCGAGCCGAAAGCGAGCAGCGTCCCGTTCGAAGAGTTTCTCGTGCCCTTGAGGACGTAGCGTCGATTCGAGTCGTTCAAGCCGAGAAGATCGTTCGTCAGGTAGACCTGCTGGAACGGAGCGATGTCGAAATCGCGGTACGCGACGAGGTGGTTGGTTCCTGTTCCATCGTCAATCAACAACGGCGAGCTCTCCTCGTCCATCGCGGCGATGCGGAAGTTGCCCTTGGCCCCCGCGGCGTTGAAGAGGGTGACGCCGAAGCGGTAGCGCGGAGTCGCGGTCAAGCCGATCAGGACCTGGTCCGCCGAGGCCGTGGGCGGCGGTGGACCCGACCCCGTGAACGTGGCGTTGACGGACTGAGACGTCGCCATGCTGACGACGCAAGACGCCCCGGTTCCCGCGCAGGCTCCGGACCATCCCGCAAACGCCGAGCCCGAGCCGGCCGTGGCCGTCAGCGTGACGTTGCTCGTCGGGGCAAAGGATGCGCTGCAAGTCGAGCCGCAGTCGATCCCCGCCGGATTGCTCGAAACAGTGCCGGAGCCGGTTCCCGTCTTGGAGACCGTCAGCGTGCTGTTGCCCGGGGGCGCCGTTGCGTCGAACTGCGCGGTGACGGTCGCCGAGGAGCTCGTTATGGCGCACTGCCCTTGAAACTGGAAATCACAGCCAGCCGTGAAGCCGACGAAGACCGAGCCCGAATCGGCGTATCCGGCAAGTAAGACGGGACTGGAGGTCGACGGCGTGAATGCTCCGGAGCACGTCGACCCGCAGTCGATCCCCGCCGGAGTGCTCGAGACGCGGCCCGAGCCCGTCCCGGTCTTGCTCACCGTGATCGTGCCTTCCAGCGCCTCGCTCCCTTTCTCCGCGAGGCCCGTGGGCGACCCCGAGCTGGAGCTCGCGCCGATCCCCTGGGCCGAGATCTGGCCGGCGCCATTGATGTTGTACGCCGGGATCCCCGAGCCGTACGAGATGTTGCCTGGATTGGTCTTGGGCTGGAAGTAGACGCGCGCCGAGACCAGGGGCGCAGCGGAGCCTCCGGAGTATTTGATGACGACCGTCCCCTTGCTGTTGCCCCCGTTCAGGTAGGAGACGACGTCGGTGGCCGACCAGGAGCCTCCCGTCGGAAGAGCCAGCGGCGCGCCGAAGGTCAGGGAGGAGAGGTCCTGAGTCGTCGGCGCAAACGCGTCCGACAGGAAGGGCAGAAAAGCCAGGTTGATGGTTATCGCACCGGTGCCGGCGTTGGAGATGGAAAGGTCCGTGCCCCAGGTGTTCGTGCCGTCATCCAGGTGAGCGGCCCCCGGGACGATCATCGCCTGGAAGGGGGACCGGGTCACGTTGAACGTAAAGTTCGCTACCGCGGGTCCGTTTGCCGTATTGACGCCGTCGCCGTAGACGAGCAGATGGGCGGTGTAGGAGCCGGTAGAGGAAAAGACGTGCGTCACGGTCTTTCCGGCGACCGGAGACCCGTCGCCGAAATCCCATCCCCAGTTGGCCGCCCTCGTTTCGGCCGCCGTAAAGGTCAGAGTGGCGCCGGCGTAGGCGTCGTAGTTACCGGTGAGCAGATTCTGCGTTGCGTTCTGAGCCGTGAAGGCGGTGGAAGGATCGGGGATCGTCACGATGACGGTGAAGGGCGTCGCGACGTAGCCGGTCGTATGCGTGCTGTCTCCCCAGACCTGAAGGGATCCGCTGTAGGTTCCGAGACTGCCATAAGTCTTCTTGGCGGTTCGCGAGGAGGCACCGCCGGCGGACGTGCCGTCGCCGAAGACCCAGCCCCACTGCGACGCATACTGCTCGTTCGAGGCGAACGTGACTTCGACTCCGCGTCCGACGGTGAGCGTCGAGCCGGACAGCGTGCCGGGCGCGACGGCGAAGTCTCCGCGCGGCGCCGGATTCCCCGTGACCGAGACGTTGAGCGAGGTCGAGGCCGTGCCGTTCGCAGCCGAGATGCCGACCGTCACCGAGTGGGACCCGCTGCTCGCCCAGCTGTGCGAGATCGAGGAGGTGCCGCTCTGGACGCCCGTGTCGTCGAAGGCCCACGTGTAGGAAACGGTTCCCGTGGCGTTCGAGACGTTCGCGCTAAACGTGGCTGCCTGCCCCGCGGTGAGCGAGGTCGGACCGCTGATCGTGACACTCGGCCCGGGCGGCGGACCGACGACGGGGTTCGAGATCGTGACCGGCAGCGAATTCAGCACGCCCGAAACGGTCAGCCTCAGGGTGCAACCGGAGCAGACGGCCGTCGGCGTCCAAGTGATCGGCGTGTTCGCATCTGCCGAGGAGCCGAGCGACGTCGTTCCGGAGCTGCTGATCAGGTCCCACTGGGCTCCGGGGTGCGGACTGATGATGATGTTTTCGACGTCCGACAAGCCGTATGCGGTCCCGGTCGTGATCTGGCAGGAACCGCTGCCGCAGAAGGGCAACGGTGAAATCGAGATCTGCGGGTTCGGCGCCCAGTTCGTCGCCGAGAACGAGGCGGTCGGGGCCGCTGCCGTCTGGCCGTTACCTTGCGGACCGTTGAACGTGTAAACAAGATCGATCGTGTAGGACCCGGAAGTTGCGGGAGCGGTGACCTGCGCCGTACCGTTTTGTGTCAGAAACGAAGAGGCCAGATTTCCGCTCGAGACCGTCGTGGTGCCCAGCTTGATCGTGTAGGCGACTGCCGTCACGGTCGTCCCGACGGACACTTGCATCTGGTTGGTCAGCGTCAGGTTGGTGCTGATGAGCACGGGGTTGGGAGTGAGCGAGAAGGCAGGGACGAGGTCGGACTGGACCACGGAGCCGCTGACGAGAGCCGGTGAGTAGCCGGCGTAGGTGACCTGCAGCGTGAAGGTCTGCGCACCGGCCGGGACCGCCACGATCCGGCATGGCTGGGTGCAGGAAGGAGCTCCGCCCGGGGTGAAGTTCCAATTGAACGCTGTGGGGTTTCCCTGGGTGGTGCTGGCGTCGGCGTTCCCGCCTGACAAGACTCGTAAGGTACCGCTCGCGAAGCCGGCGATCTGGACTTGAGGAAGGGCCACGTTGATCGCGGGAGACGCGTATTGCGTCGTGCCGTATTGGTTGGTCGCGTTCAACGAAAACAGGTACGAGCCGGCTGTTCCCCCGACGCTGGCGGAGCAGTTCTGCCCGGTGTTGGGGTTGCCCGGGTTGCCTGAGGTGTTCTGGTCGCAGGGGAAGTAAATCGAGACTGTCTCGCCCGGAGTCCCCTGCCGGTCGATGGTGAAATTGGGAGCCAGATAGTTGTAGTCCCACTGAATCTGAGTGACCGGCGAGATCGCCGACGAAGTGTCTTTAAGGGACCAGACGTCTCCGAAGTAGTTCGTCTTGTCGCTGCGTCCGCTGGCCGACACGTTCGTCGCGGTGACGCCGGCGGTCGGCGGAGCGGTTGGATTGCCGCTCGCGTGCCAGATGAAATGCGTGGCGTCGGGCGGGGGCCAGGCCGGGTCCTTGGTGATCGTCCACGTCCTGCCCTGAAGATCGGCCGACTGGGACGAATCTCCAATGTCCGACCCATCTCCCTGGTATCCCCAGGTCCCGAGCCCGAACAAGAGATACGTGTGCGAGTCGGTGCGTGGGCCAGAACAGCTGCCGCTTCTCATCCCGCCCGCGCAATTCCCCGAGAGGTTTCGGACGAGCACGAGGCTTCCGTTCGTGTGGATGTCCGAGATCCCATTGCAGTCGCCGCTCACGTAGTAATTGCTGTCGGAGGGTGGCCAGGGGGCGCACTTGGAGATCGCCTGCACGTGGCCAGGAAAAGGGTTGTTCGGGTTCGTGAGGTCGAGCCAAAAGAATCCGAAGTCCGATTGAATCAGGACGTACTGTCCGTTGTACTTCGCCGTCCCGACTGTCAGTCCGATGGAACCCGGCGCCGTGTAGTGAACGTCCTGCGCCGACAGGACCGCCGGCAGGAAAAGAAGCGAGAGAAGGAAACCGAGCTTCACGCGACGAGAACCGGCGGCGAGGCGGCGGGGTTGGATGAGAGAACGCATTGGCGACAAGACCTCCGGGACTGCCCTATTCGGGTACATCATTGGGTTACCGATTTCCGGCCGGGCCGGATTTCACATTCCTGACTCCTTCGTTGAGAGGAATCTGAAATCGAGCCCCGTGGCTAAGCGGATTCGGTCGTCGTTTCCCTTGGTTTGAGCGACCTTCCTCGACCTAAAAAGACAGAGAAAAAAAGTGGGCGGGACTCGCGTCCCGCCCACTTCCAAGAATCGAAACTATGGGCCCGTGCCCACGATCGCCGGGATCACCGGGGCCGTCACGGTCACGCCGCCCGAAGCGGGCTGTGTGATGACGTTGAGCGGCTGGCAAGCCGTCGGATCGAGCTGATTCGCCTCGACGCCGGCCGACAGGAACGCCGCCGGGCCCTGGAAGTCGTACGTCACGTACGCCTGATCCAGGACGCCGCCGACCGGACCGGAGCCGTTGAAGAAGCTCATGGAGACCCAGCCAGCGGGCCAGTTCGGGTGAGAGAAGGTCGTGATGGGGGTCCGCTGCGTCTCCAACGGGAAGTTGAACGTCGGCTGCGAGCACGGAGACGGGCAGACGCCCGACGTGACCGTGTTCTCGTCTTCGTCATAGAAGGTGAGTGTCACGGTCGGCTCGGAGGTGTTGCACTTGCCGACGGCGAAGCCCGTCAGGTCAGCCAGACCGCCGCTGACAGAAGCCGGGACCGACGACCCGCGCCACACGTTGAAGAACGACGTGACGCTCGGGGCATTGTCGAACCAACGGGCCGCGTACTTGAGGCCCAGAGGCTCGCGCTGGTCGCCGCCGCCGCAGTCGAAACCGCTCTGCGGGAGCGGGAAGAGGTTCAAGCATCCCAGCGGATCGCCGAGAGGTTGAACATAGCGGCGATAGAAGGTCCGACGTCCAGGAGCCACCGAAGAGATGGTCGTCGGCGCCGCGGTGACATCGGAGAGCGAGGCATCAGCCTCGATCGAGACCGCCGCGAAACCGATCGTGTTGAGTCCGGCTCCCGACGTGAAGATGTAGTCGCCCCAGAGGTTGTTCTCCATCCCGATCGCGTCGTTGGTGTAGTACGTGTTGTCGTTCGGGTTGGCGAGCGTGCAGTAGTTGACGTGATCGATCGTGATGTACCCGTGGATCGGGTTCGCGATCGTCGTGTTGGTTCCGCCGCAGATGTTGGAGTCCGGCGTTGTGTCGAGGGAGTCCAAGACCTGGAAGAGGAACGCCGAAGCAAACGGCCCCGCCGGGTACTGCGCCGTGGCAAGCGCGTTGTCCAGCGGGTTGGCCGGACTCGTGGGCTTGACGCGCAGGAAGCCGCCCGTCGCCGGGTAGACAACGGAGGACGAATTGCGCTGGCAGACGTCGCCAGTGATCGTGACCTGGTTGCTGTCCTTCACGTTCGAGACGTGTGCCGTGTTGATCGGCGTCTGCGGCAGGTTGCCGCGTAGCACCGACGCAACCGAGAAGGACTGGATGTCAAAGCCGGTCAGCGCGATGTTGAAGTCGAGCACGAGCTCGGTCCGCTCGCTGAACACGCTGACGTGCGCGATCATCGGCGCCTGAGAGGCGTTTCCGATCGTCACCAGCGTGTCGAGCGCGGCGGCTCCCGTTCCCTGGATCGTTCCATCCGCGTTGAACGTCGCCTGGAAGTACGGGATCAGCAGCGTCGCTGACGGCCGATGGTCCTGCGTGCAGGTGATGGCGCTTGCGCTCGTCGCAACAGCGAAGAGGGCGGCCACCGCCAAACACGCTACTAGGGTTTTCTTCATTGAGATCTCCTCGTTACAGTTAACTGCGGAAAAAACACACGCTTGGTCTTCCTCCCTCGCGCGATCCCATCACCTCCCCTTATGACGTTCTTGCAAAGCCGTGTATTCAAAGTTGGAGCCCAAATCGAGACTCCGGATATTAGCCGTCAGATCGGAGTTCTTGACCTCCCAAGAGTTGCAGCGATATTCGACCCTGCAGAGGGTCCTGTCAAGAGGAAAAAGCACATTTTATGCTTTCCGCTCATGAGACTCGAAGTAACGCGGTCCGAATCAATCACTTGGCCCTGTTCAGGTAGACACTCCATCCCCCGCGGTCTTCGGGGCGATACGAGACGGCGGTCTTCGACAGCACAATGTCGAGCCTTCCGTCTCCGTCGAGATCGACCAACCGCACGCATTGCGGCGACGAATCGAGCACCGGCTCCTGATTCTCGGCGATCTCCGCGAAGGTGCCGTCGGGGCGCTGCAGAAAGATTCGAAGGCGATTGAGCTCGCTATCGGGGAAGACAATGTCGTCGAGGCCGTCGCCGTCCAGGTCCCCCATCGCGAGCGCGAACTGCGCGCTCTTTCCTTCCTTCTTTCGCCAGACCCGATGGCGTACCCACTTTCCCTGCTCGAGGCTGTAGAGCGTGATTCCGGTGGCTCGAGCCGGCGGCGTGTTGTTGAACATGTAGTAGGCGTCGGCGAAGGCGGGCGCGCGCGATTTCCCGAAGGTGCCCGGCACGGTGGCGAAGTGGTAAGCGTAGATCTCGACCTCCGGAAAGCGGATGGGAGCGAAGGTGCCGTTGCCCAGATTCTTCCAGAGCAAGGTGAGCCCGCCGATCAAATGGCATCCCGTCAGGATGTCGGCCTTCCCGTCGCCATCGAAGTCCCAGGCGTGAAGAGAGTTCGAATAGAAGGCGCCTGGAATGCCATCCCGCTTGTACTCCCAGCCCTGCTTGCCCTTGTAAAGGTAGACACGTAGCTGATCCTGACTGGCCGAGTTATCCCCCAAGGTGTCGGTCGAGGTGATGATGTCGAGCTTTCCTTCGCCGCCAGCTTTCGCGAGCACGACAGCCTGCGAGGAGAAATCCTGCTTCGGAAGCCCCGTTCGCACGACCCGGAATGTTCCCTTCCCGTCCCCAAAAAGCGAGACCAGGCCGAATCCGTGCGAGGCCGAGACGATGTCGAGCTTGCCGTCTCCGTCGATGTCTCCGACAGCCACGGCTCCGTAGTCGGCGGAAAAACTCGGATCCAGCTTTCCGTTCTCGACGTACTGCATCGGCCATCGGGAGAAGTGGCCCTTCCCGTCCCCGATCCATACGTAGAGTCCTCCGGGTCCCAGTCGCGGCGGAGGGGAGACGATGTCCGGGATCCCGTCGCCATTCATGTCGGCGACCACGAACGAAGCGCGCCAGAGACCGTTGTCGGGCAATCCGCTCTGCGTCACGGCTTCCAGGCGCAGTCTTCCCGAGACGCGCGGAGGAGTCAGATCCTCAAAGTCCGAAGGGGAGGGACCGGCCGGAGTCGGAGTGCTTCCCGGAGGAGGGGGTGCCGGCGTGGGCGAGGGATGGAGCATCGCCTGGATCGCGTCCGCTTCCGCGTTCCGTTTGTAGCTGAAAACGTAGTAGTACTTCTCGTCTTCCTTGTAGAACTCGACTGGAGCCGAGATCAGCGGATTGCGAATGTGGCGGTCATCCACTCGGATGTACTGGTCCTTCGGGAATCTCTCGACGATGTGAACCTCGTCTTCCTCGACGATGTTGGGATTGGTCCGGGAGAGAACATTCGGGGTCGGGCTGGGAGGAACGGCCTTCGGGCTCGCCTTGGGCGCCGAGCATCCGATCATTCCGGCCGAGAAAACTCCCAGACCACCGCCGAGAAGCCGCCAGAGTCTCTTTCTCACAAAACCTCCTCGAGAGCTTGAACAACCAGAAGGCAGAAGACAGAAGTCAGAAGGGGAACGCTCGCCCGTAACGCGATCGGAGGCCGGCTTCTTCCGATCGCAACCCGAACCGCGGCCTCCCGCTTTCAAATCAAGTCCGCGAAATGGGGCCGGGCCCGGAGAAACAGAGATCCGGCCAGCGCGGCCACCACACCGGACACGACGGTCAGATACAGCACGGAGGAGGGCTCGGGCGCGACGTGAAGAGTGAACGCCCTCCGGTACCACTCGACTAAATGCGCGAGCGGGTTGGCCGCGAGCATCCATTGGTAGCGCGCCGGGACGAGCGCGGCCGGATAAACGATCGGCGTCGCGTAGAAGACGACCGTCAGCAGAATCGTGATCGCGTGGGCTGCGTCGCGCACGAATGTGACGACCGTCGCGGCAAAGCAGCCGAGGCCGAAGGTGAGCAGGGTCTGGAGCAGCAGCGCAGGAATCGCCAGCGCGGCCCAGGCGAGGGAGAAATGGCCAAGCCAGACGAGATAGAGAATGAAGATCGTAAACGCGATGATCTGGTTGACCACGGCCGCGGCAACCACGGAAAGAAGAAGAGTCTCCAACGGGAACACCGTCTTCTTGACCATCGCGGCGTTGTCGATGAGCGCCGACGCGGATCGGGAAACCCCCTCCTGAAAGGCCGTCCAGGGCAGGAGACCCGGGAGGAGAAACTCGGGGAAGTTCGCGAATCCCTTTTCCACCGGCACCCGGAGGATCACCGAGAAGACCAGCGTGTAAAGCACCATCCAGAGAATGGGCTGACCGACCGCCCAGATCAGGCCGAGGCTGGAGCCGGCGTAGCGGGTCCGGAGGTCCCGAATCACCATCTCCTTCAAAAGAAAGAGCCTGGAGGAGAGGAGGCTTTTCGTGCTTGACATGCTGCGAAGGAGGCGCATTATAGTCGTGCGTTCCTATGACGCAATAGCATTTCCTCTATCCATGTCGTCCTCCCAATCCCCCCGTAAGGTCCACCTCGTGGGCTCCCGCATTCGGGAGCTTCGCAAGGGGCGGCGCCTCACCCAGACCGAGCTGTCCGAGATGATCGGAGTCGCGCAGTCGGATCTTTCGCGCATGGAGCAGGGTGAGTACAAGGTTGGGCTGGACACTCTCTTCAAGATCCTCCAGGTTTTCGACCTGAAGATGGCGGAGTTCTTCGGCGAGACCGAGAGTCCCACGACCCCGGAGGCTCGCAGCCTGGTCGCCGATTTTCAGACGCTCTCGGAAGAGGCCCAGCGCGAGGTCCGCGATTTCGTCCGCTTCAAGAAGCTGCAGGAGCAGCCCGAAGACTCGATGCCAGAGGGTCCGGAAGACGAAAAGGCTTGATCTCGGGGGCCGACACCTTAGAATCGGCCGAGTTGCGAAAAAAAGATGAGCGATCGCCGTAAACACCTCGAGTTTCTTCGCAAGACCGCGAAGGATGCCATCTGGGCGGGCGATTACGAGCGCGCGCTGACGCTTTACGACGACGGTCTGGGGCTGGCCCGGGGCTGGAAGGATCGCGACCTCGAGGATCTCTTCACCTGCAACCGGGCGACGACGCTCCTCGAGATGGACCGGCAGGACTTCGATCTCTCTCGCTTGAAGGAGATCCTGCTGCGCAATCCGACGAACTTCAACGGGGCGCTCGCCGCCCACACCTGCGCTCGCGCGCACGAGCTGCGGGGAGAGCCGGCGCGGGCCCGCTTCTACGCGCAGACCGCGCTCCAGAAGAGCCGCGATCTCGGCTTCGACGACATCCTCGCGAGCTCCTACAACGTTCTTGGAAACCTGGAGCTGCGAGAGAGCCGCTTCGAGGAGGCACGCGATCTCTTCGAAGAAGCCCTCGGCCATCTCCAGTCGCGGGGAGACGAGACCTCCTGCCTCGCGGCGCAGTACGCCGACAACCTCGGCTACTGCCACATCGCGCTGGATCACGTCGAAACGGGACTTCCCCTCGTCCGCCGCGCCGTGGATCTCTTCGAGCATCACGGCGCGCGGCAGGCGCTCGACTACCCTTGCCTGGACATCTGCTTCGCGAGCGTGAAAACCAAGCAGCTCGAAGAAGCCGAGGTGTGGGGCGTTCAAGCCCTCGCGCTCGGGAAAGAGTTCGCGCGCAACGACGTCGTCAAGAACTCTCACTATCTGCTGGCCGAGACCTACTCAGAAATGGGGAAGGAACCGGAGGCGGACGAGCACTACGAGGCCCTGGCGGACTTCTATCCCAATTTCCCGGCCTTGAAGAACTATCTGCGCCAGATCAGCCTGATGGACGTGATCAACCTGAGGGCATGACGTGAGGATGCGCCGACTTCTTCCGCTGACTCTGCTGGCCCTTCTGATGGCGGGGGCCGCGCCGCTCCTTGCGTTCCAGGAGATTTCTCTTCTGGCGCCGACCGGCACTCTCTACGTGGTGCGCGCCGGGACTGCGAGCGAGCTCCGGGTCGCTGGCAACTACGCCTCGGCCAATGACAACGTGATCACATGGGAGAGCCTCGGGCAAGACGGCACCCGCCAGAATGGACTGATCCCCGGAGTTGGCGGCGCCACGCTCAAGGGCAACCTCGACCTGGCCTACGACGAGCAGAGCTCATCCCTGATCGTTCTCTTCCGCGAGGATGTTTCGCTTCTGAACGTGCTTCACCTGGGAATCTTCCGCGGCGGCCAGTGGACCGTTTCCGACCTGCTGCCCAACCTCGGATTCCCGCACGCCTACAACCCGCGCATGCTGCTCTCGCACCCGGTCGTGCACACGACCGCGGCCGATGGCAGCGACGTTTCCACCACGAAGTCTCTGCTCTCCATCGTCTGGCTCGAGGAGTCCGGAACGATCCAGGCGCGCTACGCTCCGATTTTCCTCGACGAAGATTCGAGCGCCGCCGACGTCCAGATCTTCGACCTCCCCCTGGCAGTCGGCAGCTCGGGCTTCAACGGCTCCATCTCCGTGCCGGCCTCGGCCTATCGATATCCCTCGCTGCAGCTCGAAGGTCCGGGAGGAGGAATCCTCGCGAGCTTCGCGGATCTTCAGGGCAACGTCCAGTACGTCGTCCACATCGGCTTCCCGACGAATCTCGGAAAGCCGGGCTCGGGAAATCCGATGTGGCTGCGCCGCCACACGCCCATCGTCGGGATCGTCGGCAAGGGACCGCTGGCAAGCTCGCTTCCGAGCGACGGAGTCGAGATCAGCACTTATATCGGCGCGAGCTACCAGCCGACGTTCGTATGGAGCGACGAAAAAGCTGTTCGCTTCATCCGGTTCGACGGCCGGAAGTGGTCCGACGTCAACGCGATCACGCTGACCGACTCGATGTCCTACGACCGGGCGATCCGCCTGGTTCAGGACATGGCGACGAAGAATTGAAAACAGTCGACAGCTAACAGTCGACAGTCGACAGAAAAGCCCGGGACCCCCGGGCTTTCTTGGTTTCCGATGAATTTCTGACTGTGGACTGTCGACTGTCGACTGTCGACTGTCGACTTCATAACCCTCTCGGTAAATCCTTCCGCACCGGTTCGTCGTAGAGCGACTCGAGCAGTGTCGCGGCGTCGAGCCCAGCTGGCGTCACGCGCTTGGGTACCATGATTCGCACCGTGTAGATGTGGTCCCCCACCTGGCCGGTGCGGGGATTCTTCACGCCCTGGCCGCGCAGGCGGAACTTCTGGCGCCCCTGCGTCCCGGGAGGGATCTTCGCCCGACGCATTCCTCGGATAGTCGGCACGTCGATCTCGGCTCCGGCATAGGCCTCTTTGATCGTGATCGGAACGATGCCGTGGATGTCGTCGCCGATCCGTTCGAAATACGGATGCGGCTGCACGCGCACCGTCACGTAGAGATCGCCTTGCGCGCCCCCCGCCTCTCCGGCAACTCCCTTGCCGGGGACTCGAATCCTCGCACCGTCTTCGGTTCCCTCCGGGATCCGGATCTTGATCGACTCCGATTCCGCGACGACTCCCTGTCCGCGGCAGGTCGGGCAGACGACCTTGCCTGCGCGGCCGGTCCCGCCGCACCGAGGGCACGGATTCTCGCGGCGGAGAGCCAGAGACGCCGTCCCGCCCAGGACCGCGTCCCGAAACGGAACCTCGATCGTGCCGGCCGTGTCCTCTCCCCGGCGCGGCCCGGCGCGCGCGGATCGACCGCGCCCGAACAGATCTCCGAAGAGATCGCCCAGGTCTCCCGACTCGAAATGAAAGCTCTCGAACCCGGGGGCCGCGCCGCCGAATCCCGCGCCGCCGAATCCCCCGCCACCGCCCGGGCCGCCAAACCCCGCCGCCGAAGGATCGAAACCTGCGGTTGGGCCCGCGTGTCCGAATCGGTCGTAAGCGCGCCGCTTCTCCGCTTCCTTCAAGACGTCGTACGCTTCCTGAATCTCCTGAAATTTCTTCTGGGCGTTCTTGTCGCCCGGGTTGACATCAGGGTGGAGCTTGCGGGCCAGCCGGCGATAGGCCTTCTTGATCTCGGCTTCCGAAGCGCCGCGAGCGACGCCCAGGACTTCGTAGTAGTCCCGTTTTTTCATGATCGGATTATTCCTGATCGACCGCGGCCGAGCGAGCAAGGCCGGCTGGAGCTCTTTCTCGCGGTCGTTCTCGAAGACGTCGCGCCGGATCGGCAGCAAACGTAGGAAGAGCTCGCCGCCGCGTTCCGGGCAGACACCAGTCCGCGAGGGCGTCCGGCGGAACGATTTTCGCGGCGCAAAGCCGATCGGGCAGATCGCTCCCCCTTTGAGGCTCCTTGCGCCCAAAAGGCTGCTCCCGGCCGGGCAGGGCCTTTTTCAGGGCCGGAAAAGCCTTCCAGGAGCGCAACATAGCCGAAAATACGCTATTGACACCGGAATGGGGGCTAATATTATTAGTCAATACCGGTTCGGCTTCTAATCTTTTAAGGGAAGCGGAGATGACCATCGACGACATCGATCTCCGGATTCTCGACATGCTGCAGCGCAACGGGAAGCTCTCGCAGGCCAAGATTGCGGGAGCCGTTGGGTTGACGACTCCCTCCGTCAACGAGCGCATTAAGAAGATGGAACGCCACGGAATGATCAAGGGATTCGTGGCGCTGCTGGATCACGAGAAAATGGGGTTCTCGTTGACGGCCTACGTCGATGTGGCTCTCGAGCATCCGCGATTCGAGAAATCCTTCGTCGACGATCTGGAAAAACTCCTGGGTGTTCAGGAATGCCATTACCTCGCCGGTGAGTATGCCTACCGGCTGAAGGTGAAGGCAGCGGATACCGCTGGCCTGGCGGATTTTCTTCAAAAACGCCTGTTGACCATCAAGGGCGTCGCGCGGGCACGGACCCAGATCTCCCTTTCCTCCAAGAAGGAATCGACGCTGCTCCCGCTGGTCATCGAGAGCGGAGAAGAGAAGAAGTAAGAGGAGTCGAGAGTCCACAGTCCACAGTCCACAGTCGGTAGTCGGTAGTCGGTAGTCGGTAGTCGAAAGGCTGGCGCAGGCTTTTCGGCCTCTATGTCAAGCCTGACATTCCCACACTAAAGCAGGTTGTTGGCTGTTGACTGTCGACTGTCGACTGTCGACCGAAGGGATGGCTCCCGATAGAGACCTTTGGCTGGGCGGACGGTCAAGAAAACGAGCTGCTGTCGACTTTCCCCAATGGCGGGCTTCCGCCCGGCTTTCGCCGGACGGATCGGCCACGGGGGCCTGATTGGGTGGGGGCCTACGAAACGCGGTATGAAACTGGCCGGGCCGCGCGAAGAGCCGGGCGGCCGGTGCGCATGGTGGGTGCGTGTTGGTGGGAGTAAAAGTAAGTTGCCATAACCTTGCCCGCTGAGAATGCAAGCGGGGTGCCAGGGAGAGGAAGCTTTCAGCTGTCAGCTTACAGCTCTCAGCCTCGGGACATCGCGCCGAAAACGAGACGGATGCGGCCGAAAACAAGACTCATATTGTGACGTCATTGCGACCGCGAGCTCGATCGCGGCAGCCGAGCGGAAGCCAGGGAGCTGAAAGCTGAAAGCTGAAAGCTGAAAGCTGCTAAAACCGATACACCAGCCCCGCATTCGCCGTCAGGATCGAATGCCCCTCGGCCGACTTGATCTTGTGGAGGGTTAGCCGCGCGAGAACGGAGAGGCGACGGGTCAGTTGAACGGCGCCGTCGAGGCCGACGTGCCAGCCAAAGACGGTCTCGCGCACGTCCCGAAAACTCTCGAGCGCGGGCTCTACCGCGTCCGGCGCGATGCGGTATCCGCCGATCCCGGCGAAGAGCCCGGAGGTATAGGTGCCTTCCCAGAACTCGTAGGAGACGCCGAGCGTTCCGTAGTTGATCCGGTCGGTCAAGTCCGGCAGCGGCGCCGGAGAGCCGCCGATGTTCCTCGTCATTCCGGCTTTGGATCCCGAAACGCGCAGCGAGCCGAACGTGCCGCGCAGCACCACCCTCTCCTCGAGCTCGTACTGGACCCAGGCGTTCACGTCGTGGCGCCGGAACTCGTCGAGAGCAAAGCGGTGGTCCACGTCGTTGGTCAGACCGACGGACGCGCCGACGCCCCAACCCTGCGCCAGCGCGACTCCGTACGAGAGAAGAATTCCGGCGCTCGCGAGGATGAATCGCTTGGAAATCATCAACGTTCCTCCGAATGCAGTCTAGAGTTGTGAGAGCCAGGTTCAAAGTTGAAAGTTCATTGAACCCGGATCGTTGAACGGAGAGAATCTCTCGTCAACGATGTCTACGGAGGCCGGAGCGCGAGCGCGGAGGCGAACCTGAGCTCGTGGGGCCGGGCCGCGGCCGCTTTCCTCTTTCCCTCCCATTGCCTTCTCTGCCAGGAGCGAGCGCTCGACACCTTTTTCCGCGGAGGGGTCTGTGAGGACTGCTGGAGCTCGATTCCGTATCCTGCCGCGCCGCGCTGCGAGCTCTGCGACGAGCCCGTGGCGACCGCGGATCCCGCGTTGTGCGGACGCTGTCTTCTCGCCCCTCCAGAGTTTCGATCTTTGCGATCCGCCGCGCCCTATCGGGGAAGCGCCCGACAGCTTCTGCTTCTCTTGAAGTTCCGCGGCGGGGACTACCTCGCGCCCCACCTGGCGCGGCTGATCGTCGCCCGGCTGGCCGGCGGCGATCCCGCACACGAGGTCGTCGCCGTTCCGGCGCGGCGCCTCGAGCGGCTCCGGCGCGACCATGCCGCGGAGATCCTGGCTTCGGGAGTCGCCCGCGAGCTCGGTCTCCCTTTCGCGCCGCGCCGGCTCGAGAAGCTCCGGCCCACCCGACGGCAGAGCGGGCTGCCGTTGGCGCAACGCGCGGAGAATGTCCGTGGCGCGTTCGGAGCCCGTTCGGGGGCGCCTGCTCGGATTCTGCTGATCGACGACGTGGCGACCTCCGGAGCGACGGCTCGCGCCTGCGCCCGGGCGTTGCGACGCGGCGGAGCCGAGTCGGTGGACGTCTGGTGCTTCGCGCGCGCAACACGAGACGACGAGATCGGGTTCGACGTTCGACGTTCGGTAGAACCGGGAACGCGGAACGTAGAACGACCTTGAAGGCTCTCAATACCCTCATCGTCCGGACGCTCCCTTTCGTACCGACGCCGCTCATCCGCCGGTTCGCGTCGCGCTATGTGGCGGGCGAGACGCTCGCCCAGGCTCTGGAAGTGGTCCGTCGCCTCAATGCCGAGGGGTGCATGGCGACTCTCGACGTCCTCGGCGAGGACGTCACGAACCTGTCGGAAACCGAAAGCACCGTCGAGGAGTATCGGGAGGCCCTCGCGGCAATCGCGCGGGAGAATCTGGATTCCAACGTCTCCGTCAAGCTGACGGCGCTCGGGTTGAAACTCGACCCGCAGGAATGCCGCCGCCAGTTCGGCAGGATCCTCGAGACCGCGCGGCTCCACTCCAATTTCGTCCGCGTCGACATGGAGGACTCTTCCGTTACCGACGAGACCATCGCGATTTACGAAGAATCCCGCACGAAGGGATTCGCAGTGGGCCTCGTGCTGCAGGCCTATCTGCGCCGAAGCCGGCAGGATGTCCTCCGCGCAGCGGACGCGCACGCCAACGTTCGAGTCTGCAAGGGCATCTATGTCGAGCCTCCGGCGATCGCCTACCAGGGGCCGGAAGAGATTCGGGAAAGCTACGCCCAGATGGTCGAAACACTGCTCGGGGCGGGTTGCTACACCGGCATCGCCACTCACGACGTCGTGCTGGTCGAGCGCGCGCGGGCGACGATCGAACGGCTGCGCCTCGATGCATCGGCCTACGAGTTCCAGATGCTGCTCGGGGTCGCGGCGAGCCTGAGGCGGCGCCTGGTGACTTCCGGGCATCGACTGCGTGTCTATGTTCCGTACGGCCGCGCATGGCAGGCCTACTCGCTGCGGCGTTTGAAGGAGAACCCGGCCATCGCCGGCCATGTGTTGAAGAACCTCTTCAGCAGAGGGTAATTCCGCGGCGGAAGGTAGCCCCGGGGACAAAAGACCCGCGGCGAGTGCCGAAGGCTCGGAGACGCGGGACGGGGGCCGAAATGGCCCGCCTCCCAACCCCTAGCGCCAGGCCGGCCCGGGACCCCTAAGGATGGGGGCAGACACAATGGCAATTGACAACCGGGAGTCATATACTGCGGTTTGGGCCGTCGGCCCGTCTTATGCGTTTGCGCGCAACAGCTCTCACCTTCGCGGTGGGTTTTTCGCTGATTCTTTTCGGCGGTGCCGCTCTCGCGTCGCCTCCGCCTTCCGCTCCTCCGATCTCCGGCATCGTTCGCCATCTCGAGAGGCCGATCTCGGGCGCGCTCGTGGTTTTTTACAACCTCGGCGATACGTCCTTGACGCGCTCCCGGACCGCGTCGGATGGAACGTTCGTCCTCGCCTCCGCCCCCGTGGGGGTCTACGACTTGATCGCATACAAACGGGGCTTCGTCCCCGCTCTCGTGCGCTTCTGGCATCAGGGACAGGTCGAAGGAGTGAGCTCCGTTCGCATTCAGCTGGCCGCGAGGGGGCCGACTCCCGCTGGTCCCGCGGCCGCGGAGAGCCTCTGGGAGCTGCGCGATCGTCTGCCCGCGGACGTCTTGCGCGAGATCGCCATCGAGGAGGGAATCGGGCAACCACAAGCACAAGCACAAGCGCAACCGCAACCGCCATCGCAACCGCTGGCACAGGCGCCCGGCAAGCCCGGCGACGCGACGCGCATCGATCGTTCGATGGGTGGAGAAGTGCGCACGGTCGCCAACGTGGGATCGGCGGACACCACACTTTCGCGCACCGCCGTCGGCGTGCGCGGTGGCCTCCCCAATGGCTGGCAGTACGACTTGAGAGGAGACTACGCGGCCGTCTCCGAAAACTCCGTTGCCTCGGACAGCGCGACGAACACGGGCAACGTCGCCGGCCTGTCCCTGGACGTGGCGACGTCACCGGAGGATCAATTCGCATTGCGGTCTCGCCGCCACACGCTTTCCTTCCGAGACGATCGTGCCGCAAGCTTTCAGACCCACGGCGTCTCCTGGAGGCGCGACGGTGAAGAAGGAGCAGCCGAGTGGGTGGCGGCTCGCTATATCGAGGAGACCAATCTCTACCGCGCCACTTCCTCGGGAACCACCTTCTTCCCGGTCGCCTCGCGGACCTGGGAAGTCAAAGGACATTACGAGCGGCCGGCCGGAGATAACCTGGGCGTCGCGGTCGCCATGACCTACCGCCACCGGGAGGGAACCGTCGGCCCCACCGGAATCGGTTCGGATGGAGCTTTTCTGCTCTCCGCTCCCGACGCCGACCTGTCGGCGACCGCTTCCGCGCGCCTGAGCTCCCGAGCCCAGGTCGAGGGGGGCGTGATCGCCCGATATCTCTCCGGCGGTTACGGACTCGCGCCGGTGGCCGCCGTGCGCTACGACCTGGGCAACCAGACGACCGCTTTCGTGCGCGGGCTCCTGCGGGCCCGCGAATCGGGGACTGGCAACGCCACGGCGTTTCCGCTGGTCGTCTCGATCGAGGAGAGCTCGGAGGCGACGTCGCGCAAAGGGTTCACGGTGGGCATCGAGCGCCGGGATGGAAACGGATCTCTCCTGCGAATGGAAGCTTCGAACCAGCGGGTGAGCGAGGCGGTCCGAGCCTTCTTCGAGGGAGACTTCCTGACGGAGTTCGACAGCGTTTATCTCTTTGACGGAAACCTGGTGCGGCAGTATCAGGCGGTCGCGACGCGGCGCCTCTCGCAGAACGTTTCGGGAACGATGTCCGCGCGCTACGGCTCGATCGACTCGGACATCTCGCCCGCGTCTGCGTCCGGCTACGGCGTCTCGGCCAACAAGGGGCGTTTCTGGTCCGCGCGAGCCGCAGTGGAGATCCTTCCCACGCGCACGGGTGTGGCCGTCGTCGTGCGCGGCGCCCGGCAGAAGCTGGACACTCCCGCCGCCCTGCGCTCCAACGACTCGGACAAGGTTGCCGTCTCGCTCGCTCAGGATCTTTCCGTGGTCGGCATCACTCCCTTTGGCGCAGTCTGGAAGCTCCTCGTCGCCCTGGAATCCGCCCGCACAACGGCTACCAACGAGCGGGACGAGGTTGTCGCGACGAAACGGCTCCTCGGCGGCGTCGCCATTTCCTTCTAAGAGAGCGGCCGAGGTGGCCGCGCTCCTCGCTTTTCCTTGGTTCCGCATCCAATTTAGTAGTATTACCCATCCAATCCTTTGAATTTGCCCGGCAAGTCCGTCCAACAAGCGTTATCCAAGTACTTGTAAAATAGTGGTTTGTTCTAAGACAACCGGACTTTCTTCATGGCATTCGGATTGCTGAATTCCCGCACAGTGATTCGTCGTTTTGGCAAGGCTCTGTTGGTCGCGACGGCCGTCCTGGTAGGCGGCCTGACGGTGGGCCTGGCTTTTGTCTCCTTCGCGAGGAAGGTGGACACCTTCCAGAGAGCCGGCGTGGACTCGCAAAGGTCCGGCGGCGCCCTGCTCGTGCGCGCCGTTGAACCGGGCGGGGCAGCCGAAGCGGCCGGTCTGAAGCCCGGAGATCGAATCCTGACGGCCGACGGACGGGCAGCCTCCTCCGTCGTCCAACCGGACAAGACGCTCGCCCGCGGAGAGTTCCCGCATGCGCTCGTGATCCAGCGGGGAGAAAACGACATTCACCAGGTCTTGCTCGGCAAGCCGCGATTGGCGATCGACTGGAAATACTTGTTCCTCGCGCTCGTCGGTTTCCTGTATCTGGCGATCGGGTTCTTCACGCTGGCTCGGGACCGGGCTCCCGCGACGCGCGTCTTCTGGGGAATCTGTCTGGCCTCGTTCGCAGTCAACGTGATCACGCCAGCCGGCCCTCACGACACGCTGTGGAGGGCCTTCTGGGTGGCCGAGGACATTTACCGCGCCCTTCTGCCTTCCCTGCTGGTGCATTTTTTCCTGGTCTTCCCGACGCCCCTGCTTCGCAGACGGTGGATCGCGCTTCTCTACGTGCCGGGTCTTGTCTATCTCGCGATTCAGGAGGCGCCTTTCTTCGTGGCGACTCTCGACTCGACACGCACGTTCCTGTTCGCGCGGAGGCTATGGCTCGCTCTCTTCGCGATCTACGGCGCGGCCGTCGTGGTGCGTTTGCTCGTCCTCTTGCGCAAGACCCGCGCGGACGCCGAAGCGGAAAAACAGGTCCGCTGGATTGGTCTCGGTCTGGTCGTGGGCCTCTCCCCGTTCCTGCTCTTGTCCGTCGTGCCCGAAGCGCTCGGAGTGGCGACCCCCTGGCTCTCCAAGGTCGGAATCCTGCCGCTCGTCCTGATCCCCCTGGCCTTTTCCTACGCGATCCTGAAGTGGCGCCTGTGGGACGTCGAGATCTTCGTCCGAGAAGCGCTGGCCACGACGGCAGCCGTTCTGCTTTGCGGGGCGACGTTCGTGGTCTTGAACGCGCTGCTCGATCGGACGCTGGAGGGGATGGACGAGGCGGGCAAGAACGTCGTGGCCTTCGGATCGGGGCTGGTGCTCGCCTCCCTGCTCGTCCCGATGAAGAAGCGGATCACCGACGTGCTCGAAAAAATCCAGTATCACGAGACCTACCGGGCACGCCGCGCGCTTCTGGACTTCGCGCGCGATTTCTCGACCCCGCGCCGCGAGGAGGATGTGGTCGCCGCCCTCATCGATCGGGTTCAGACGGGACTCCACGTCGTTCCTAGCCGTCTCTTCCGCCTCGACCGCGATCCGGGCCCGGAATCCGACCTGCTCCGCGAGCGTCTCGCGGGAGAAGACGTCTGGCGGCTTCGAGGAGCGGCGGTCTTTGGCTCCGGTGGAGCGCCGATCGCGGCCCGCCTGCACGAGGCCGGCTTCCGAACATTTTTCGCGATGCGGTGCGCGGGGCAGCTCGTCGGCTCCCTCGGTGTGGGATACAAGGACGGGCGCGTGCCGCTCTCCTCGGAAGACGAGTCGCTGTTGACGGCTCTCATGGCTCAGGCCGGCCTCGCCTACGAGAACGCACGCCTCTATGGAGCGCTCGCGGAGCGTCTGGAGGAGATCCGCACGCTGCAGCAGTACCAGGAGAGCGTGATTCGCTCCTCTTCCTCCGGCATCGTCGTCTTGGACGGCACGGGCCGCGTGCACTCGGCCAACCCCGCGTTCGCGGCGCTCATCGGACGCCTCGAGAAGGAGCTGCTCGATCTTCCCTTCGACGAGGTGCTGCGCGGAGTCACGCTGCCGGAGGCCGAGCCCGCGGGAGAATCCGAGCACACGGCGGAGTTTCGGTTTACCAACGCCCGCCAGGAAGAGCGCGACCTGCGCATCTCCGTCTCGGTCTTTCAGGGAGATCCGGACCGGCGCGTCGTTCTCGTGGACGACGTGACCGATCGCGTGCGCGCGGAGCGCGCCGTGGCCGAGCGGGAACGCCTCGCTTCTCTCGGAGTTCTCGCGGCGGGCGTGGCGCATGAGGTCAACACGCCGATCGCGGGCCTCTCCTCCTACGCCCAGATGCTCCTGAAAGACACGTCCCCGGGAGATCCACGCTACAAGATCCTGAAGAAAATGGAGCGGCAGACTTTTCGCGCCGCGCATCTCGTCAACAACCTGCTCGAGTTCGCGCGGCCCCGGATGGCGACGCAGATCCGGACCGATCTGCGCTCGGTCCTCGCCAATGCCGCGGAATCGGTGGAGACCACGCTCGGCTCGAAGCGACTGGTCCTCGCGCCGGTCAACGGAAGCGAGCCGGTCTGGGTCTTCGGGGACGCCCGGGAGCTGGAGCAGGTCTTCGTCAACCTCTTCACCAACGCCCGGGACGCGTCACCCGAGGAAGGCGAGATCGGCTGCGACCTGAGGCTGGAAGGCGGCCTCGCGCGGGTGACGATCTGCGATCGGGGATCGGGACTCGACGATCAGACGCGGAAACGGCTTTTTCAACCGTTCTTCACCACCAAGAAGTCAGGCGGCACGGGGCTGGGTCTCGCGATCTCCCGGGAGATCGTCCGCCGGCACGGTGGAGAGATGGGCCTTGAGCCTCGCGAGGGAGGCGGCGTGGAGGCATGGGTGACGCTGCCCGCCGTGACCACGTCATGAGCCAGCCGCTGCGCGTCCTCATCGTCGATGACGAAGAGATCATCCGGGACGTTCTGGAAACGCTTCTCGAGCGCGAAGGCTACGAGGTGACCTCGGCCGAGACCGGCACGGAAGCGCTCAAGGCCTTCGAAGCGGACCCCCATGACTTGGTTCTCCTGGACCTGATGCTCCCCGACCGGTCCGGTCTGGAAGTGCTGCGCGAGATCCGCCGGCGGGATCCGGACGCCGTCGTGGTCATCGTCACCGCCTACTCGTCGATCGAGGGCGCGATCGAGGCGATGAGGGAGGGCGCGTTCCACTACATTCCCAAGCCCTTCCAGAACCAGGAAGTCCTGCTCACCGTCGAGAAGGGGGCCGAGCGGCGGAAGCTCACGGAAGAGAACCGGCGCTTGAAACAGGAGCTCTCGCGCCAGTACGGCCTCGGGCGGATCGTCGGCAAGTCCGAGACGATGCGCAAAGTCTTCGACCTCGTGCGTCTGGCTGGACCTTCCAAGTCCACGATCCTCGTCGAGGGAGAAAGCGGGACCGGCAAAGAGCTCGTCGCGAGGGCGATTCACACTCACTCGCCTCGAGCCGGCGCGCCGTTCGTCACCGTCAACTCGGGCTCCATGCCCACCGACCTTCTCGAGTCCAACCTCTTCGGGCACGTGCGCGGCGCCTTCACCGGCGCGATCGCCAACAAGAAGGGATTGTTCGAGGTGGCCGACGGAGGCTCGATCTTTTTCGACGAGATCGGGACGGTCAGCCTCGAGACCCAGGCGAAGCTGCTGCGCGTGATCCAGGAAAAGGAGTTCATGCGCGTCGGCTCGGTCGACACGCAGAAAGCGGATGTGCGCATCATCGCCGCGACAAACGTCGACTTGAAGAAGATGGTGGGCGAAGGGCGGTTTCGCGACGACCTCTATTACCGCCTGTGCGTGATCACGATCGCGATCCCCCCCTTGCGGGAGCGAGCCGAGGACATCCCGCTGCTCGCGGATCATTTCGTTCGCCTCTACGCCTCGGAGAACAACAAGACGATCACGGGCCTGCACCCGGACGTGATGAAGGCTCTGCTCGATTACGACTGGCCGGGCAACGTCCGGGAACTGGAAAACGCGATCGAGCGCGCGGTCGTGCTCTGCCCGGGCGGCGTGATCGGGCTCGAGTTGCTGCCCGAGACCGTGCTTCAGCCGGACCGGACCGAGGTTCCGATTCGCCTCCCGGAAAATGGCGCCACCTACAAGGATCTGGTCGAAGACTACGAGCGCCGTCTGGTTCGCACGGCTCTTCGCCGCACGGGAGGGGTTCAGAAAAGGGCCGCGGAGCTCCTGAGGATGAAGCCGACGACCCTGCACGAGATCATCAAGCGACTCGAGATTCGCGACAACTGAAGCTTTCAGCTATCAGCTTTCAGCTCTCCCGCTCACGATTCCATGCTTCGGGTGCTCTAGACGAGACGTCGAAGACTTCCGTCCGAATCCGTTCCTCCTTTGCGGAAGGAGAGAAGCCGGTAGCCGTAGGCGCCGCTCCGATAGAGCTCGCGATACTCCTGTCCGCTCTTGATCAGCCCCTCGAGTTGCTCGGCGGAAACGCCGACCTCTGCCAGGATCGAAGCGCGATGGCCGGAGAGCCGTCGCAGGAAGTAATCGATCGTCGGGGCCGCCTTGCGCGACAGGTCGATCTCCTCTTCGAGGCGAAATGCCTGGCTCTGTGCCGCCGCGAGGAAGCGGTCCAGCCGATGAAGCGCGTCCGGTCTGTCGACGGGCCGGAGCGCGAACTCGTCGAGTACGATGAGCGACGCGCCGGGCGCCGACAACGCGGCGACCTTGCCAAAGAGCACGGCGCTGTCCACGTACTGCGCTGACTCCTGGAACAGCACGATGTCGTACCGCCGGGAGGTCTCGAAGGACTCCAGGCCGATCGCATGGAGGGGAAGCTCGCCGGCGAAGCGAGACTGAGCGATGGCAATCTGGGTCGGATCGGGAGTGATTCCTTCGGCGTCATAGCCCAGGCGGCGGAGCCGCGCGAAGGTCGTGCCCAGACCCACTCCCACCTCCAGGAGCCGGCCCGGCGGAGGAGGAAGCCGCGCCAGCAGCAGATCCGTCGACCTCTGTTGAGCCACCCCGATCGACTCGTCCTCGCGCTCGAACAACCCGTAGTGGAGATAGGGGACATCTCCCTCTTCCGTCAGCAGGATGTGCGTGAGGACGTTTAGGGGAAAGAGAAAGGTTCGGTAGAGATCGCTCGAGAGGGCGGGCTCGTTCACATCCGGCTCTTCAACTTGCTCACCGCTTCCTTCACTTCTGCCGGGGATGGCTTCAATCCCACCACGGTCGGGTCGCTCGCCCGGTACCGCACGACCCCGTCGACGACCGTGGCGAAGACGTTCTCACGTCCCATCGAATAGACGATCGGTCCGTAGGGCTCCGCCGACCAGTCGTGGGGCAACGACCAACCCGCATCGGGATCGAGCAGAGCGAGATCGGCCCGCGCGCCCGGCACGAGTCCTTCCTCGCCGGGAAGACCGAGCGCGTGCGCCCCTTCCCAGGTCGCCATCCGCAGCGCCGCGAACGCGCTCAGGAAACCGGGAGGGGTCCGGCTTCGCGGCAGGAAGGCCGCGAGGCGCATCTCGCGGAAGGGGTCGAGGTGATCGTTGCACGCCGCTCCGTCCGATCCGAGAGCGACACGGACACCCGCCGCCTGCAACTCCGTCACGCTGCAGATCCCGGAGGAGAGCTTGAGGTTCGAAGAGGGGCAGTGCACCACGCTCGTCCGGTGTTCGGCCAGGCGCTTGAAATCCCCGTCCTCCAGATGGACGGCATGGGCCAGACACGTGCGATCCGTCAACAGGCCGACCCTCTCGAGGTAGGTCATGTTGCCCGAGCCCGTTCGCGCTCGCACCAGGTCGATTTCCGTTCGGTTCTCGCTCGCGTGCGTGTGCACGACCAGGTTTTTCTCCTCCGCGTACTCCGCAGCCGTGCGAAGCAGCTTCTCCGTGCATGTCACGACGAACCGCGGCTGGACGGCGACCCGCAGCCGCCCCCGATCTCGCCCCTGCCAGTAGGAACGCAACCGCTCGGTCTCGGCCAGACCTTCTGCGGCCCGCGCCCGCAGATTGACCGGGGTCGTTTCCGGGTCGTCCATCAGGACGTTGCCGCCCGTGTAGCGAATACCCGCACGGGCGGCCACCCGGAAAAGCGCGTCGGTGTGACGCACCGTGCCCATGTCGAGCACCGCTGTGACTCCCGAGGAGAGACACTCGGCCAGACCGAGCCTGCCCGAGACACTCATCGTCTCGACGTCGTGGGCCGCCTCACCGGGCCAGACGTGGCGCTCGAGCCAGGGCAGGAGCTCCAGCTCCTCGGGTCCGTTGCGCAGGAGCGTCTGGCAGAGATGGAGGTGCGCCTGAACGAATCCCGGCAGGACCCACTTGCCCTTCGCGTCGAGCCTCTCGACTGGTTCCCCCGGAATCGACGCTCGCTGGGCCGCCTCCCCTCCGACAACCAGGATCGTCCCGCCTTCGGCATAGAGATCCGTTCCAGGATGCACATCTTCCGGCGTGGTCAGCCCGAGGACGGTGCCTCCTTCGACGAGGAGACGGCTCATGACGAGACGGGACGCGGGACTCGGAACTCGGAACACGAAATGAGACGCTGCCCGAGTCCCGAGTCCCCAGTCCCGAGTCCCGGCGTAGTCACGCCGGCAGCCGACGCAGCATCAGGAGCGTCCGGTCGTCCGCGAAATGCTCCCCGGCCGCGTGCTCCTCCAGAACGAGGGCGAGAGCCGTATCCACATCGGACAGGTCCTGCCCGATCTGGGTGAGCAGGAATTTCTTGAGCCGGTCGAGGCCGAATTCCTCCCCTTCTGCGTTGGTCGCTTCCGTGACGCCGTCGGTGTACAGGCAGAGGAGGTCTTCCGTCTCGATCGTCAGGTGGCCCGAGCCGTAAGGTCGGCCGGGAAAGAGCGCCAGAGGCAACCCGTGCGATGCCAACTCCTCCACCGCGCCATTTTTTCGGATGAGCAACCCCTGATTGTGGCCGGCGTTGGTGAAATCGATCTCCCCACTTCTGGGATCGAGCAGAAGGAGGAAAAAGGTGATGAACCGGTCGGGCCCCGTTCGCCGGGAGATCGCCTCGGAAAGACGGCCCGTCATCTCCGCCACCGGCACCAACTCGTCCGCCCACGCGTGAAACGAGGCCTGAAGCGAGGCCATCAGGAGAGCTGGCCCCACCCCCTTGCCGCAAACGTCCGCGATCGCCGCGTAGATCTTGCCGTCGGAGCGCGCGCGAAAGTCGAAGTAGTCCCCGGAGACCTGGCGGGAAGGGACGTTCGAGCCGTAGAGCTCGTAACCCGGCACGTCGGGGGGACTCTCGGGGAGGAGCCGCTGCTGGATCTCGTGGGCGAGCGCGAACTCGCGATCCATCTGGCGCTTCTCCACGTTTTCCGCCATGAGCCGGGCGTTCTGGATTTTGGCCGCGGCCACGTTTGCGAGCGAGGTCAACAGCCGCAGGTCGGCCTCCTCGAAGGAACGGTGACCCATCCGACAATCGACGTAGATCAAACCGACGACCTCCCCCGCGTTCTCCAGGGGGGCAGCCAGCACCGATTTGATTCCCGAGAGCCGGATCGATTCGGACAGCGACACCGCCGAGCTGTTGGCCGTGTCCATCAGGAGAAGGCCGTTTCTCTTCTCGATGACTGCCTTGACCAGCGTCTTGGACAGTCGGATGTCCTCGGCGGAGATCCCCTCCGAGACCCGCACGACGGCGGGAACGAGCTCTCCGGTGGCGGCCGAGCGCAGCAGCACGACGGCCCGGTCCGGGTGGAGGGTTTCGAAGACCTTGTCCATCAAAAACTTCAGGAGCTCGTCGACCGAGACGTCCTTCAAGAGCTCGATTGTCAGCTCGTTGACCACCCGCAGCGAGTCGATCAACTTCGAGAGCTGCTCCGCCGGCAGCCTGGGATCCGTCTCCGCGGGCTTGCGTAGCAGCTCCGCCGATGCCTTCAGGATCGTGTTGTCGAGGGCGTGGTCGTCGCCGGCCAGCTCATCGATGCGCACGCGTGTGGTCGACTCGGACTCGACTTTGAGTGTGACGCCGCCCACCGTGATCCGGTCTCCGGACTTCAGGGGCCGCGAAGAAACGAGGCGCTCGCCGTTGACGAAAGAGCCGTTGCGCGAGCCCAGGTCCTCGATCATCAGCCCGCCGTCCCCGTCCTTCAGAATCCGCGCGTGCTGGCGGGAGAGCATCTTGTCGGCGATCGGCAAGTCGTTCATCGAGGAGCGGCCGATAGTGGTCACCGGCCGGTCCAGGAGAAACTTCTGGGCGGGCATACCCGGGGCCGTTAGATAAAGATAGAACACGGCAAACCTGCGCGGATTCTAACCCTCTCCCGCCGGCCCTCGACTCTCAGGTTCTTGCCAGACAAGACTTTGCCTCCGGCGTGGCCTTCCCGCCGTTCTGGGGGGGGTTGCGCGACGCACTCCGCCGCCTTAGAATGCGCGGTTCCATGAAAAAGAACCTGCACCCCGAGTATCACGAAGTTCTGGTCCACTGCGCCTGCGGCGTGACCTGGACGACCCACTCCACCAAGAAAGAGCTCCGGCTGGAAATCTGCAGCCAGTGCCACCCCTTCTTCACGGGCAAACAGAAGCTGGTCGACTCGGCCGGCCGCGTCGAACGCTTCCGGAAGCGCTACGAGAAAAAGGCGACCGGCGCGCCGGCCTAGCAGCGAATGTCCCGCCCGCGCCGCTCTCTCTCCTTTTTCTTCGCCGCTCTCTAGCCGTTCCCGGGAGTCCGTTCCGGCTGACAGCTGAGAGCTGGCAGCTGAAAGCGTCGTCATGCTCGAAAAACTCGAAGATATTCGCCACAAGTACGAAGACCTCAAGGCACGACTGGCCGATCCGGACTTCGTCCAGGACCACCGCGCCGTGCGCGACGCGCAGAAGACCCTCGCGGAATTCGAGCCGATCGTCGCCAAGCTCGAGGAGTATCGCCGATTCGGAAGGGAGCTCGCCGGAGCCCGGGAGCTCACCGAGAACTTGTCGCCCGGCGACGAGCTCTACCAGATGGCTTCTGTCGAGCGGGCGGAGCTGACCGAGAAGCTCGCGCGCGCCGAACAGGAGTTGAAAGTGCTCTTGCTGCCGCGCGATCCCAACGACTCGCGCAACGTCTTTCTCGAGATCCGCGCGGGCACGGGAGGAGAGGAGGCGGCGCTTTTCGCCGCCACCCTGTTCCGCATGTACGAGCGCTACGCGGAGCGCCGCCGGTGGAAGGTCGAGATCGTGGACCGCGACGACACCGGCATCGGAGGATTGAAGGCGATCACGGCCCTGATCGAAGGAGCGGGCGCCTATTCGCGCCTGAAGTACGAGGGGGGCGTTCACCGCGTCCAACGGGTCCCCGAAACCGAGGCCTCCGGACGGATCCACACGTCCGCCGCAACCGTCGCGGTCCTGCCGGAGGCCGAAGACGTGGACGTCAAGGTCGAGGAAAAAGACATTCGAGTCGATCGCTTCTGCGCGTCCGGACCGGGGGGACAAGGGGTGAACACGACGTATTCGGCCGTTCGGCTCACCCACCTGCCCACGGGCCTCGTCGTCCAGTGCCAGGATGAGCGAAGTCAGATCAAGAACAAGGCGAAGGCCATGCGCGTTCTCAAGGCGCGGCTGCTCGAGATCGAGCGAGGGAAGCACGACGACGCCATCGCCGCCGAGCGCAAGAAGATGGTCGGCTCCGGCGACCGATCCGAGAAGATCCGGACTTACAATTTTCCCCAGAGCCGGATCACGGATCACCGCATCGGATTCACGACCCACCGCATGACCGACGTCCTGGACGGCAACCTCGATGAGTTGATCGAGCCTTTGAGCGCGCATTTCCAGGCGCAGCGCCTGAAGGAAGAGCTGGCGAAGGCCTGACGGTAGTTTTCAGTTATCAGTTGTCAGTCATCAGTTCAAACTGAAAACTGAGAACTGAAAACTGAGAACTGATAGCTCGTCCCATGACCGCCAAAGAACTCCTCGATTCCGCGATCTCGCTCGCCCAGAAAACGGGCTCCGACGCCACCTCCTGGGATGCCCGGCTCCTGCTTGCCCACGCGCTCGGCCACTCCAACCCTCTGGCGATCGATCCGCGGGCGCAAGTCGAGACTGCGGTCGCGTCCCGGTTCGGGAACCTGTGGGCGCACCGCCTGGTCGGCACCCCGGTGCAGCACCTGGTCGGAGAATGGGATTTTTATGGCCGCCCGTTCTTCGTCGACGATCGGGCGCTCGTGCCGCGCCCGGAGACGGAGATTCTGATCGACGCGGTCCGCCGCGAGGCGCCCGGGGCCCGCCGGATCCTCGACCTGGGAACCGGCGGCGGCATCATCGCCGTGACGCTGGCGCTCGAGCTGCCGGCAGCCCGAGTCATCGCCTCCGACGTCTCTTTGCCTGCGCTGGCGCTGGCCAGAGCGAACGTGGCCAGACACGAACTTCTTTCGCGCGTCAGCCTCATGGCGGGCGATTGGCTCTCGGCCGTGTCCGGGCCTCCCTTCGATCTGATCGTCTCCAACCCCCCCTATCTCGCGCTCTCCGAAGCGGCGACGCTGTCTCCCACGGTGGCCGAGCACGATCCCGATCGGGCGCTCTTTGCGGGAGAAGATGGGCTCTGGGCCATTCGACATCTTTTGGACACGGTGGGCCGCCATCTGGCCTCCGGCGCGCTCTTCCTCTTCGAGCTCGGATTTGGCCAGGCCCGCGCCGTGGAGGTCGAAATCCTCTGCCGCCGCGACTGGCGTTTCGGGGGGTTGCGCGAAGACCTGTCCGGGATCCCGCGCGTCGCGAGCGCCAAGAAGGTCTAAGGGTTAATGTCTAAGGTCTAAAGTTGGTACCGATTTCGAAACCTTAGAGCTGAGACCTTAGACCTTAGACTTCTCCAAGATGGACCGCTTCCTGATCGAAGGACCTGTTCGGCTCGAGGGCGAGGTCTTCACCTCGGGGGCGAAGAACGCCGCGCTGCCCTGCCTGGCGGCGACTCTCCTCACGGCCGAGCCGGTTCGGCTGACAAACCTGCCCGACGTGCGGGACATCCGCACGATGGAAAAGCTCCTGCGCCACATCGGCGTCTTCCTGTCGGCCTCGGGGACGCAAGCCACGGTGGAGGCTCGAGAGATCGGTTCCTCGGACGCGCCCTACGATCTGGTCAAAACGATGCGGGCCTCGGTGCTCGTTCTCGGACCGCTGCTCGCTCGCACGGGCCGGGTGCGCGTCTCGCTGCCAGGCGGCTGCGCAATCGGCGTGCGGCCGATCAATCTGCATCTGGCCGCGTTTGAAAGACTGGGTGCGCAAGTGGCTCTCGAACACGGGTACGTGGAAGCGCGCGCCTCCCGGCTGACCGGCGCGGAAATCCTGTTCGAAGGAGTCACCGTCACCGGGACTGAAAACGCGATGCTCGCCGCGGTCCTCGCCAGAGGCGCGACGCGGCTTGGCAATGCCGCCCGGGAGCCGGAGGTCGTGGATCTGGCTCGGCTGCTGCGGGCCATGGGCGCGCGCATCGCGGGAGAAGGGACCGAGACGATCGAGATCGAGGGTGTCGAGTCGCTTCACGCGGCCGAGCACGAAGTCGTGCCGGATCGCATCGAAGCGGGAACCTATGCGATCGGAGCCGCGCTGACGCGGGGAGACGTCGCCGTCCGCAACTGCCGGCCCGGGCACCTGCGGGCCTTGACGGCGAGGCTCCAGGCGAGCGGCGTGGGGATCCAAACGGGCGAGGACTGGATTCGTGTGAACGGCGACGCCTCCCTCTCCCCCCAGGACCTCGCCACGGCGCCATACCCCGGCTATCCCACGGACCTGCAGGCGCAGTGGATGGCGCTGGCGACTCGCATGGACGGGATCTCGACGATCACGGAGACGGTCTTCGAGAATCGATTCCAGCACGTGCCCGAACTCGTGCGCATGGGGGCGCGCATTCGCCTGGAGGGACGCTGGGCCATCGTGGAGGGGCCTTCTCGCCTGACGGGAGCGTCGGTCATGGCGAGCGATCTCCGCGCCTCCGCGGCGCTCGTCCTGGCCGCTCTGGCCGCGCAAGGCGAGACGATCGTGGACCGCGTTTACCATCTGGATCGGGGATACGTCCGGATGGAGGAAAAACTCCGCGCTCTGGGCGCCCGCGTCCGGCGCACGTCGGAGCCGACCGGAGCCTTCCCCATCCCCGGCTATGTCCACGAGACCGGATGAGCCGCACGCCTTGCCCTCCGTCACGAGCGCGGCTCTTGCGATGAACGCCGCGAATCGAATCGGTGAGGTCCTGCTGAAGGTCGAGGACGTGACGCTCTCATTCGGCGGCGTCACGGCCCTTTCCGGCGTCAGCCTCGAGGTGCGCCGCGGCGAGATCTGCGCGATCATCGGTCCCAACGGCGCCGGCAAGAGCTCGCTCTTGAACGTCTTGAACGGCGTTTACCACCCCCATCGCGGTTCGATTACCTTCCAGGGCGTCCGGCGGCGGCGCATGAACCCGCACGAGACGGCCAAGAAAGGAATCGCCCGGACCTTTCAGAACATCGCTCTGTTCAAGGGGATGAGCGTGCTCGAGAACATCCTGACCGGCCGGGCGCTGAAGATGCGATCGAATCTGTTCGCCCAGGCGCTCTACTGGGGCCCGGGGCAGAAGGAAGAAATCGCCCACCGCCGGAGAGTCGAGCAGATCATCGACTTTCTCCAGATTCAGGCGGTTCGCAAGACTCCCGCCGGCCGCCTCCCCTATGGACTGCAGAAGCGAGTCGAGCTCGCCCGCGCTCTGGCGGCGGAGCCGGTGCTGCTGCTCCTCGACGAGCCGATGGCGGGGATGAACGTCGAGGAAAAACAGGACATGTGCCGGTTCATTCTCGACGTCAACGACGAGCTCGGGACGACGATCGTCTTGATCGAACATGACATGGGGGTCGTCATGGACCTCTCCGACCACGTCGTTGTGCTCGACTACGGCCGCAAGATCGCCGATGGCACCCCGGACCAGGTCCGCGACGATTCCGCCGTCATCGACGCCTATCTGGGCGTGGCGCATGGGTAGGGACCCAACCAGCGTCCATCGCCCAGCGCCCAGCGCCTATTTCTGATGGACTGGTCCTTCTTCTTCGAGGTCCTGATCGGCGGCCTGCTCGCCGGCATCATGTACTCCCTCGTCGCGCTGGGCTTCGTCCTGATCTACAAGGCCTCCGGCGTCTTCAACTTCGCGCAGGGAGCGATGGTCTTCTTCGCCGCCCTGATCTTTGTCTCGCTCTTCGAGAAGGGATGGGGGCTTGCCGGCGCGGCAGCGGCGACGCTCGGCGTCATGGTCGTGCTCGCGTTCTTCGTCGAGCGCGTCGTGCTGCGGCCGCTCGTCAACCAGCCTCCGATCGCCCTCTTCATGGCGACGATCGGTCTGGCGTTCCTGATCGAGGGGTTCGCGCAGGGGATTCTGGGCGCCCAGGTGCATGGCCTGGATATCGGCATCGCCGACGTCCCCGTCCAGATCGGTGGAATCAACATCAGCAAGTTCGACCTTTTCGCCTCCGGCGTCGCGGCCCTGCTGGTGGCCCTGCTGGCGTTCTTCTTCAGCAAGACCCGGATCGGTCGGGCGCTGCGCGCGGTGGCCGACGATCACCAGGCGGCGCTCGCGGTGGGGATTCCGCTCGAGCAGATCTGGGTCGTCGTCTGGACCGCCTCCGGTTTCGTGGCGCTCGTGGCGGGCATTCTCTGGGGATCCCGAACGGGTGTTCAGTTCTCGCTGACGTTCACTGCCCTGAAGGCCCTTCCCGTATTGATCCTGGGAGGCTTCACGTCGATCCCCGGGGCGATCGTGGGAGGTCTTATCGTGGGCGCCTCGGAGAAGCTCGCCGAGGTCTATCTCGGCCCTCACATCGGCAGCGGCCTGGAGAACTGGTTTCCCTACGCCCTGGCGACGCTGTTTCTGCTGGTCCGTCCGGAAGGACTCTTCGGGGAGAAAAGGATCGAGCGCGTATGAGTAAGAAGAGTCAACAGTCGACAGTCGACAGTCAACAGTGGGGAGACCAGAGATCCCGCAGACTGTCGACTGTGAGCTGTCGACTGTCGACTTCCCCACCATGATCTACCGCGAAGCCGGACAGTTCCACGCGACTTACGCGGAAGACCAGGGGATCTTTCCGATCCGCCAGGATCGCATCGCCTTTGCGGGAATCCTTCTCATCGCCTTCGTGGTCGTTCCGCTGATCGGCAACGACTATTGGTTCAGCGCGATCCTGATCCCCTTCTTGATCCTCTCGCTCGCCGCTCTGGGCCTGAATATCCTGACCGGTTATGCCGGGCAGCTTTCCCTCGGCTCCGCCGCCTTCATGGCGGTGGGCGCGTTCGCGGCCTACAACCTCATGCTGCGCGTGCCGCACATGCCCTTGCTGGCGAGCTTCTTCCTGGCGGGTCTCATCACCGCGGCGGTGGGGCTCGTCTTCGGCCTGCCCAGCCTGCGGATCAAGGGGTTCTATCTGGCCGTCACGACACTCGCCGCGCAGTTCATCATCGAGTGGGTGCTCACGAAGTTCGGATGGTTTTCCAACTACAATCCCTCCGGCGTTATCAGCGCACAGAAGATGGTGATCCTGGGCTACCGCTTCGAGAGCCCCGTCCGGCGTTATGTGCTGACGCTGGCTCTGGTCTCGCTGTTCGCTCTGGCCGCGAAGAACCTCGTGCGCAGCCGGGTTGGGCGGGCGTGGATGGCCGTTCGCGACATGGACGTCGCGGCGGAAGTCATCGGGATTCCCATGCTCGAGACCAAGCTCCTGGCCTTCGCCGTCAGCTCCTTCTACTGCGGCGTGGCCGGCGCGCTGTGGGCTTTCGCATACCTGGGTTCTGTCGAGCCGCAGGCCTTCGACTTGACTCGTTCCTTTCAGATTCTGTTCATGATCATCATCGGCGGCCTCGGAAGCGTGCTCGGATCTTTCCTCGGCGCGGCCTTCATCGTGCTGCTGCCCATCTTCTTAAACGTGGCGGCCCATTCCTTCTTCTCGGGCGGCGTCAGTCAGAGCCTCGCGTCTAACCTGGAGCTGATGGTTTTCGGAGCGCTGATCATCTTCTTTTTGGCGGTCGAGCCGCTCGGCCTGGCCCGACTCTGGCAGACCGGAAAGGAGAAGCTCCGCCTCTGGCCCTTTCCGCACTGAGAGGATGAAGATACAATATATATATTGTTAGCAAAGGAGGTCTCGCAATGAGGAACGGAATTCGGATTTCGGGCCTTTCGGTGAGCGTCGGGCTCGCCGGTCTCGTCCTCGGCCTCACCCTCGCCGCGCCGGCGCTCGGCCAGAACGAGCAGTTCATCCCGATGCCGAGCTACCGCGTCGGTCCTTACGCCGCCGGCGGAACCGGCACGTACGGCGGCTTCATCGACTACCTCGACATGCTCAACAAACGGGACGGCGGAATCAACGGCGTCAAGCTCACCTGGGAGGAATGCGAGACGGAATACAAGAACGATCGCGGGGTCGAGTGCTACGAGAGGCTCAAGAACAAGGGGCCCACGGGCGCCGCGATGTTCAACTTTCTGTCGACCGGCATTACCTACGCGGTGATCGAGCGCGCGACAGGGGACAAGATCCCGGTCGTCTCGATCGGATACGGCCGCACCGACGCGTCGGACGGCCGCGTCTTTCCCTACGTTTTTCCGCTCGTGACGAACTACTGGAGCCAGAACACGGCCAAGATCAAGTTCATCGGGATGAAGTCGGGCGGGATGGACAAGTTGAAGGGGAAGAAGATCATCAACCTCTACCACGGCTCCGCCTACGGCAAGGAGACCATACCGGTGCTGGATCTTCAGGCCAAGAAGTACGGTTTCACGGTCACGCACCTCGAGGTTCCGCACCCGGGCAACGAGCAGGAGTCGCAGTGGCTGCAGATCCGGCAGGCCAAGCCGGACTGGGTGATTCTGCGCGGCTGGGGCGTCATGAACCCCGTGGCCTTGAAGACCGCCGCCAAGGTGGGCTATCCGCGAGAACACATCGTCGGCGTCTGGTGGAGCGGCGCCGAAGAAGACGTGGAGCCCGCCGGAGAGGCCGCCAAGGGCTTCATCTCGGCGGCCTTCCATCCGTCGGGAACGAACTTCCCCGTCCTGCAGGACGTCAAGAAGCACGTCTATTCGGGAGGCCACAAGGGCAGCCTCGAAGACATGAACCGCTTCGGAAAGATGTATTACAACCGCGGCATCATCCACGGCATCCTGAACACGGAGGCCATCCGCACGGCTCAGGCGAAGTTCGGCAAGAAGCCGTTGACGGGCGAGCAGGTGCGCTGGGGTTTGGAGAATCTGAACATCGACGAGAAGCGCCTGAAGGAGCTCGGCGCCTTCGGCCTCCTGCAGCCGATCAAGGTCTCCTGCTTGGATCATGAAGGGGGAGGCGCGGTCAAGTTCCAGCAATGGGACGGAAAGAAATGGAACCTCATCACCGACTGGATCAAGTCCGATCAGACGATCGTGAGGCCGATGATCGAGGAGTCGGCGGCCGCGTACGCGAAGGAGAAGGGAATCACCCCGCGTGACTGCTCCAAGGAGTGAAAGCCCCCGGGTCGGGGGACCCTCGGCTCCCCCGGGCGCCCCGGAAGAGCAGGCGCGGCCGCTTCTTTCGGTGAACAACATCGAGGTGATCTACGACCACGTCATTCTCGTGTTGAAGGGAGTCTCGCTCCGGGTGCCCGAGGGGAGGATCATCGCGCTTCTCGGCGCCAACGGAGCCGGAAAGACGACGACCCTCAAGGCCATCTCGAATCTGCTCGGCACCGAGCGCGGCGCCGTCACCAAGGGCACGATCGAGTTCGACGGACAGCGAGTCGACAATCGGACCCCGCGGGATCTCGTGCGCCGCGGGGTCATCCAGGTCATGGAAGGGCGCCACTGCTTTGCGCATCTGACGGTGGAGGAAAACCTGCTGACCACCGCGTTCGCCCGGCATGCGCCCCGGTCCGAGTTCCTGCGCGACCTCCAGAAGATCTACGAGCACTTCCCGCAGCTCGCGGCCCGGCGCAAGAGCATCGCCGGATACACCTCGGGAGGCGAGCAGCAGATGACCGCGCTCGGCCGGGCTCTGATGGCCCGGCCCCGCATGGTCCTGCTCGACGAGCCCTCGATGGGGCTGGCGCCCCTTTTCGTGGAGGAGATCTTCCGAATCGTGCGCAACCTCAATCGGGAGGAAGGAGTGACCTTTCTGCTCGCCGAGCAAAACACCGCGGTGGCGCTCCGCCACGCGGACTTCGGCTACATCCTGGAGAACGGCCGCGTCGTCATGGAGGGAAGCGCCGAGGAGCTCTCCGGCAACGAGGACGTCAAGGAGTTCTACCTGGGGATCTCGCGCAGGGGCCGCCAGAGCTTCCGCGACGCGAAGCACTACCGGCGAAGGAAGCGATGGCTGGCGTGAGGGACGGAGGACGTAGGACGTAGGACGTAGGACGTAGGGAATACGTCCCTACCACCTACGTCCTACCACCTACGTCCTCCGCGGAGGTACATGGATTATTACGACGGGCTCGAAACGCGCGCGCCGGCGGAGCGCGAGGCCGCGCTCTTCGCAGCCCTTCCGCAGTTTCTCGAGGGCGCGCGGCGGGCACCCGCCATCGCGGAGCGGCTGAACGGAATCGTTCCATCGGAGATTCGCGACCGCGCGGCGCTCGCGCGCCTGCCGGTGCTGCGAAAGTCGGAGCTGGCCGAGTCGCAGAGGAACGATCCTCCGTTCGGCGGCTTTGGAGCCGTCTCGGCGGGAGAAGCGGCCCACGTCTTCGCTTCCCCGGGCCCTCTCTACGAGCCGGCAGGACCGGGTCCCGACTTCGCCAACTTCGCCCGGCCCCTCTTTGCCGCCGGGTTTCGCCGCGGCGATCTCGTCTACAACACGTTCTCGTATCACTTCACGCCGGCCGGATTGATGGTCGACGCCGGCGCCCGAGCCCTCGGCTGTGCCGTGTTTCCGGCCGGAATCGGGCAGACGGAGCTGCAGGTCGCCGCGATTGTCGACTTGAAGCCGCAGGGCTACGTCGGGACCCCGTCCTTCCTGAAGATCCTGCTCGAGAAGGCCGGTGAAACGGTCTCCGACTTCACGAGCCTGCGCAAGGCCCTCGTGTCCGGCGAGGCCCTGCCCGCCTCCCTGCGCTCGCTGTTCGCCGACCGCGGGATCGGCGTTCTGCAGTGCTACACGACGGCAGAGCTCGGGGTCGTGGCGTACGAGTCGGAGGCGCGCGAGGGATTGGTCGTCAACGAAGGCCTGATTCTCGAGATCGTGCGCCCCGGCTCGGACGATCCGCTCCCGGACGGACAGGTCGGAGAGGTCGTCGTGACCAACCTGCGCTCACCCGAATATCCGCTGATCCGGTTCGGCACGGGAGATCTGTCGGCCATCCTGCCCGGAGCAAGCCCCTGCGGCCGGACCAACGCGCGCATTCGAGGCTGGCTCGGCCGGGCCGATCAGAGCGCGAAGGTCCGAGGAATGTTCGTCCACCCGAGCCTGGTCGCGCAGATCCTTCGCCGCCACGATGCGATCCGGAGCGCGCGCCTGGTGATCCGCCGCGAAAGCGACGCCGACGAGATGACTCTGCGCTGCGAGACTGCCTCGATCGGGAACGAGGCGCTCGCACGGGCCGTCGTCGAGTCGATTCGCGAAGTGTGCAAGCTGCGCGGCTTTGTCGAGCTCGTTCCGGTCGGCACGCTCCCGAACGACGGCAAAGTGATCGAAGATACGAGGCCGGTCGAATGAGAACTCCGGTCACTTCCATGATTATCGACTCCCATGTCCATCTGCTACCCGACCGGCTCGCCGCCAAGATCCGGAAGTTCTTCGTGGACCGCGGCTCGCCGCGGCTGCTGTATCCCTATGAGTGCGATGCCGCTCTGGGCGAGCTGCGTCGAGCCGGCATCGCTCGCTGCTGGAGTCTTCCCTACGCGCACCGCGGAGGGGTCGCTTCGGGCTTGAACCGCTGGATGGCCGAGACGTTCGCCGGCGATCCTTTCGTCGTGCCGGGCGCGACCGTCCATCCCGAGGACGACGTGGAGGCCGTGGTGCGGGAAGCCATCGAAGAGCTCGAGCTTCCCGTCTTCAAGCTTCATTGCTCGGTGGGAAAATTCGCCCCCGACGATCGCCGGCTCGATCCCCTCTGGCGTCGAGTTTCCGATACCGGGAGACCCACCGTCGTGCATACAGGCAGTGCGCCGGAAGGAACGGCGACGGAGGAGGAAGTCCGCGCGGTCGGCCGCACGGCCGGGCGCTTCCCGAGCGCGCGGATCATCATCGCCCATTTCGGCGCGCCCGCGGTCGCGGCGACTCTCGGTCTGCTGCGGCAGACGGAACATGTCTATGCGGATCTCTGCCCCGTCGTCGCCGATCCCGTCGAGCTGACCCGCGCCTCGATCGCGGGCCTGGAGAGGCGCATCCTGTTCGGCTCGGATACCCCCACCGTCGCCGTCTCGATCGAAGACTCTCTCGAGCGGGTTCGAGCCTGGAGACTGACCGCACAGGAGGAAGCCGCCGTTCTGGGAGGGACGGCCGAAGACCTGTTGGGCGCCGCGCCACCGACCGCGACTCCACCTGCCGTTTCCGCGAGGACCGGGGCGTGAGCGCGGATCCGCGGACGGCTCGGGAGAGCGGGAGGCCCGACCCGGCGCAGGGGCTCGATACTTTTCCGCGCTTGATCCTTCATCATGCCCGCGTGCGACCCCGGCGGCCCGCGATCCGGGAAAAGGACCTGGGGATCTGGCAGACCTGGACCTGGGAAGAGGCGGCGCGGGAGATCCGCGCATTCGCCTGCGGCCTGGCGGCCAGCGGCTTTGCGCGCGGCGAGCGGCTCACGATCATCGGCGATAACCGGCCCCGCCTCTACTGGGCGATGGCGGCCGCTCAGAGCCTGGGGGGCGTTCCCGTGCCGCTGTATCAGGACGCAGTCGCGCAGGAGATGGTGTATCCGCTCACGCAAGCGGAGATCCGCTTCGCTGTGGTCGAAGACCAGGAACAGGTCGACAAGTTGTTGGAGATTGCCGAGAAATGTCCCCTGCTCCACCGGATCATCTACGACGATCCCCGAGGGCTGCGCAACTATGACAGCGCGGCCCTCCAGGACTACGCGGAGATCCAGAGGCTCGGCCGCGACTACGATCGCGAGCATCCCGGGTTCTTCGAGGAGCAGGTGGCGCGCGGCTCCGGAAGCGACGTCGCGATCATCCTCTACACCTCGGGGACGACCGGGAGCCCCAAGGGCGTCATGCTCACCCACGACAACCTCGTGACGACGGGGCGCAACGGGATCGAGCGCGAGGGCTTGAACGAGAGAGACGAGGTGCTCGCCTATCTGCCGATGGCCTGGGTCGGCGACAACCTCTTCTCTTACGCTCAGTCGTGCGTGGCGGGCTTCTGCGTCAGCTGTCCGGAGTCGAGCGACACGGTCGCCAACGACCTGCGTGAGATCGGGCCGACCTACAACTTCGCCCCGCCGCGCGTCTACGAGAACATGCTCACGCAGGTCCTGATCCGCATGGAGGATGCCGCCGCGATCAAGCGCCGGATGTTCGATTTTTTCATGGGGGTCGCCCGGCGCGCCGGGACGCGAATCCTCGACGGCAAGCCCGTCTCCTGGAAGGATCGTCTTCTCTACACGCTCGGCCGATACCTGCTCTACGAGCCTTTGAAGAACGTTCTCGGTCTTTCCCGGATCCGATTGGCATACACGGCCGGCGAGGCGATCGGACCTGACCTCTTCAACTTCTACCGCAGCCTGGGAATCAACATCAAACAGCTCTATGGCTCGACGGAAGGCTCCGTGTTCGTCTGCGTGCAGCCCAACGGCCAGGTCAAGGCGGACACTGTCGGAACTCCCGCCCGGGACGTCGAGGTCCGGATCGAAGACAACGGCGAGGTGATGTTCCGCGGTCCCGGCGTCTTCGAGTCGTACTTCAAGAATCCCGACGCGACGGCGAAGACGAAGACCGCGGACGGCTGGGTCCACACGGGCGACGCGGGATTCTTCGATGAGGACGGCCACTTGAAGATCATCGACCGAGCCCAGGATGTCGGCCGCCTGAATGAGGGAACGCTCTTCGCTCCAAAGTATCTGGAAAACAAGCTGAAGTTTTTTCCCTATGTCAAGGAGGCAGTGGCCTTCGGGCATGGCCGCGACTACAGCGCCGTCTTCGTCAATATCGACCTGGCGGCCGTGGGGGATTGGGCCGAGCGCCGCAACCTTCCCTACAGCGGCTATACCGATCTGGCCGGCCAGAAGGCCGTCTCCGAGCTGGTGCGGGATTGTGTGGAGAAGGCGAACCGGGATCTGGCGGCGGACCCGCGTCTCTCGGGCTCGCAAATCCGAAAGTTCCTCGTTCTCCACAAGGAGCTCGACGCCGACGACGGCGAGTTGACACGCACGCGCAAAGTTCGCCGCGGCTTCATCGCCGAGAAGTACGCGGAACTCGTCGAGGCGCTCTACTCGAATCGCGAGTCGTGCCGGGTCGAGGCGGTCGTGCGGTTCGAGGACGGCCGGACGGGAACCATCCGCGCAGACGTCAAGATCCACGAAGCGAGAACCTATTGAGAGATTGAATCATCGATTCATTGATTCATTGATTCATCCCCCTTGCCCGCGTCAATCTCACAATGATTCAATGAGTCAATGAATCAATCCACCTGTCTCTTTTGCAAAATCGTCGCCGGACAGATTCCATCGAAGAAGGTCTTCGAGGACGAGAAGCTCCTCGCGTTCGAGGACATCAATCCGCAGGCGCCGGTCCACATTCTGATCGTGCCCAAGAAGCACCTGGTGGATCTCTTCGACGGCTCAAAGGATCCGGCGCTCATGGGCGAGATCATCGCGCGGTCGGCCGCGATCGCCAAGGAGAAGGGGTTGACGGACTTCCGTCTCGTGACGAACACCGGCCGTGAGGGCGGGCAGGCGGTCTTTCACCTTCACTTCCACTTGCTCGGGGGCAGGCAGATGCGATGGCCGCCGGGGTGAAGTGACAAGTGACGAGTGACAAGTGACAAGCGGGGGAACAATTCGATTCCGGCCTCTCACTCGTCACTGGTCACTTGTCACTTCTTCCCAATCGGCGTCGGCGTCCTCGGTGGTATCGAGGCCGGCGCCTTGTAGATGACGATCCGGGCCTTCTCCCGCAGCTCCTTCATCCACTTCTCGACTTCCTCCTCGAACGTTCGCTGTTGCGCCCGGCGCCGCATTTCCTCCTCGACCTTCTCGAAGGGCTCCGGCGTCCCGTTCGCGGCCCGGACCTCGGGCACGTAAACCTTCTCGTACTCCTCGCGGGCGCGCGCGTCGTCGGCAAAGGCCACCGGGCGGAAGCGCTCCTGAAGATACCGCTGGATGAGCAGCTGCCTCTCGACCGAAGCGCGCACCTCCTCGGGTGTGAGGCCGGCGGCGGCGAATTCCTTCTCCGGGTCTTTCCCTTCACTCTTCAAGCGCGTCTTGAGCCTGGCGAGCGCTTCTTCGACCGCTGCGGGGTCCGGAGCCGCGGGCCCGAACCGAAGAGCGTCGGCGTAGCTCAACCGCTGGTCGATGAGAGCGTCGAGCACGCGCCCTCGGAATGCCTCGGGGCTCTCGTCCGGCGCCGGGCGCAAGGGAGAGGTCGCGATCGCCTTACGCACGTCACTTTCCGTTATGGCCTCGTCGTCGACCGTGGCCGCGATGCGGTCGACGATGGTCGATTGCGACAGGGCGGCCGTCAAGATCACCTCAAACAGCAAGACGATCACGGGCGAATGATAACGGCTCGCGGCGTGCTATTTTGACGACCCGATGGCGGAGAAACCCCGCGGCCGTCTTCTGATCGTCGGCACTCCGATCGGCAACCTCGAGGACTTCTCTCCGCGAGCCCGCCGAGCTCTCGAGCAAGCCGACGCGATCTTCTGCGAGGACACGCGGGTGACCGGAAAGCTCGCCTCCCGGTTCGGCTTGAAAGCCCCGAGGATCTCGACTCCGGCGCCGCGCGAGCGGTCGCGTGTGCCGGAGCTGCTGCGCCGGCTCGAGGCTGGAGAAATGGTCGCGCTCGTCTCGGACGCCGGCATGCCCCTTCTCTCCGATCCCGGCGAGGAGCTCGTCAACGCCGCGGCCTCGGCGGGCTTCACCGTCGAGGTCGTACCCGGCCCCTCGGCTCCCGCGGCCGCCCTCGCCGTCTCCGGAATCTCCGCTGTCCCTCACTTTTTCGTCGGCTTTCTGCCGCCCCGCTCCGGGCAGAGACGCAGGCTGCTGGAAGAGTTGGCCTCCCGCGCGGAGACGCTCGTCTGGTTTGAGGCTCCCCACCGGCTCGTCCCGTCGCTGGAGGATGCCGCGTCGGTTCTGGGAGAACGCCGAGCCTGCGTGGCCCGCGAGCTCACGAAGATCCACGAGGAGGCCGCTCGCGGGACTCTCGGGGAGCTCGCGCAGCTCTTTCGCTCTCGCGGCGCTGGCCGTGGAGAGGCGACCGTCGTCGTCGAAGGCGCCTCGAGCGGCAGACCCGAGCTTTCGGCGCCCGACGTCGACCGCGAGATCGCACAGGCGCTCGCCGCCGGAACGGCTCCACGGCAGCTCGCCAAGCAGATCGCGCGCGGCTCCGGACGGCCGGCGCGGGAGATCTATGCGCGGGCGATCGCTCTCGCCAGCGAGACGAAGGGCGAAGGGCGAACGGCGAAGGAATGACCGAGCCGGTCGTTCGAGTTCGCAACCTCACGAAGATCTTTCGCGGTTACCGCCGGGAGGAGGGCCTGGCCGCCGCGCTGAAGTCTCTCGTACGCCGCGTCTCGACCGAAGTCGCGGCCGTGTCCGACGTCACCTTTTCGATCGACCCGGGAGAGATGGTCGGCTATATCGGCGCCAACGGCGCCGGAAAGTCGACCACGATCAAGATGCTGACGGGCATTCTGACGCCTTCCTCCGGCGAGATCGTCTGCAACGGCTTTGTTCCCGCGCGGGACCGGACCCGTTACGTCGCCACGATCGGCGTCGTTTTCGGGCAGCGCACGCAGCTGTGGTGGGACATCGCGGTCGTCGAATCTTTCCGATTGCTCAAGGAGATCTACGGCCTTTCGGACGCCGATTACCGCGAACGGATGGAGATCTTCGACAAGATCCTGGGATTGAAGGCCTATCTTCACCAGCCCGTGCGGAAACTGTCGCTCGGCGAGCGGATGCGTTGCGATCTCGCCGCGTCGTTGCTCCATCGCCCCCCGCTGCTTTTCCTGGACGAGCCGACGATCGGTCTGGACGTCGTCGCCAAGGCGAGCGTGCGGGAGTTCCTCCAGCAGATCAACCGCCGGGAAGGCACGACCGTGCTGCTGACGACCCACGATCTCTCGGACATCGAGACTCTCTGCCGGCGCGTGGTGGTGATCGACCACGGCCGCCTCCTCTTCGACGGCCCCCTGGCGCGCCTTCGCGACCGGATCCTGCCGACGACGTCGGTCGTTTTCGACGTCAAGACACTGCCCGAGCCGGAGAAGCTTTCCTGGGACGGGCTCGAAGTGCGCGAGGTCGCCTCCCACCGCTACCGCCTCGACATCGACCGGCGTACGACGTCGCCCGCGGCCGCCGTCAAGGAGATCGTGAACCGCTTCGACGTCGCCGACATCGCGATCGAAGAGCCGCAGATCGAGGACGTCGTGAAGCGAATCTACGTCGAGGGGCTCACCTGACCACCGCCGTCGCGTCGCTGCGCCGGGCGCTCCCCTTCGCCCGAGTGGGCTTTCTCAACATGCTCGCCTATCGGGCACGCTACTACGTCGGGGTGCTGACGTACCTCTTCAACGTCGCGGTCTATTACTTTCTCTGGCGCGCTGTCTTCTCCCGTTCCGGCACCGTCGCGGGCCTGCAGCTGCCCGAGATGATCACCTACGTCGCCGTCGGCTGGACGATCCGATCCTTCTACTTCAACGAGATCGACCGGGACCTCGCCGCGCAGGTCCAGGAAGGACGGCTGGCCATGAACCTGATCCGCCCCGTCAACTTCCAGTCGGTCTGCATCGCCGACGCGGCCGGCCAGTCGGCCTTCCGCGCCGTGCTCTTCACGCTGCCGATCGGAATCGTCGTCGGACTGCTTTTCCACGTGCGGCCGCCCGTGTCGGCCCTGGCGGGAGCGCTTTTTCTCCTGTCCGCCGCCCTCTCCTTTTTCTTGGTGGCGGCGATCAACTTTGCCGTCGGGTTGATCGCGATCCGGACAAAGTCCATCGCGGGGATTCTCCGGGCCAAGTACCTGATCCTCGAGCTTCTTTCCGGACTCCTGATCCCGACCACCCTCTTCCCCGAGCCGGCCCGCACGATCCTCTTTGCCTCTCCCTTCCCACACATCAATTACACGCCCGCGGCGCTCTACCTCGGAAAATCGACCGGAGTCGCGGCGCTCGAGGCGCTGGGACTCCAGGCAGCGTGGACGGTGGCCCTGTTGGGTCTGGGGCAGATCCTCTGGAGGAGATCTCAACAACGGATCACCATTCAAGGCGGATGAATGAAATGAAGTCGACAGTCGACAGTCAACAGTCCACAGCCAGGCTGGAGCCCTCAACACCCACTGTCGACTGTCGACTGTGGACTGTCGACTGATGAAGAACCTCCAGCGCCACTTCCGCCTCTTCCTCCTCTACTTCGGCCAATACGCCAAGGCGCGGCTCGAGTACCGGGCTGACTTTTTCTCCTCGGTCGTGGCGTCTTTTCTGGGGACGGCGGCGGCGTTTGGATTTCTGTTGATCGTCTTTTCCCGCGTCCCGGCCGTGCAGGGCTGGACCTTTCCGGAGATGGTCTTCCTCTACGGCTTCTCGCTGATTCCGCTGGGGATCTTCAACGTCTTCTCCTGGAACCTCTATCTTTTCGCCGACCGCTACTTGATCGAGGGACGGTTCGACCGTGTGCTGCTGCGCCCCGTCGCCTCCATCTTCCAGGTTCTCTTCGAGGCCTTCCGCCTCGAGTCCCTGCAGGAAACCCTGACCGGAATCGGGGCCGTGGTCTGGGCCGTCCACCGGATGGGGGTCCGCTACGGTCCGATCGATCTGGTTCTCTTCGTCGCGTGGGCGGTGTGCGGAGCGGTGATCTACCTCGCGATCTTCGTCGCGCTGACCGCGACGTCTTTCTGGATCGAGGACCGGATCGGCATTTCCCCTCCGATCTTCAACCTGATGCAGTTCGGCCGGTATCCTTTGACCATCTACGACGGCTGGGTGCGCTTCACCCTCTCCTTCGTTATCCCATTCGCCTTCGCCTCCTTCTACCCGACTGCGCGCTTCCTTCGCCACCCCGAGTTCCTGCGCGAGTTCTGGGCTGTTCCCTTCGTGGCCGTGATCACGCTGACGCTGTCGCTCACTCTTTGGAAGAGTGGAGTCGCCCGCTACCACTCCACGGGGAGTTGAGACGAGTTATCAGTTAACAGTTGTCAGTTATCAGTTCTGGATTGATACTGAAAACTGAAAACTGAGAACTGAAAACTGGGACGAGTTATCAGTTAACAGTTGTCAGTTATCAGTTCTCGATTGAAACGGAAAACTGAAAACTGAGAACTAAGAACTGAAAACTTCTGCCTACGGCAGCCGCATGAGGAACAGACTCGCGTAAACCTCGATCCCATCCCACAGGTTCTTCAGTCGCAGGTTTTCATTGGCCGCGTGCTGGTTGTTGTCGTGGTTGGCGATGGGGATTCCGATGATTGGAGTGTGGAGGCGGTCGGCGAACAGGGCCATCGGAATACTGCCTCCCAGGCTCGGGATCTTCACGACCGGGCCGCCGGCTCCCTCTTCGACTGCGGCGACGACCGCGCGCGCGATCGGCAAATCCGTCGGCGTGCGGTAGCCCGGATACCCCGCTCCCCAGAGAAGCTTGACGATCTTCGCGTCACGCCGTCGAGCCTCGGCGTCCGGAGGGCTGTGGACGACGACGTAGCCCAACGTCTTCAAGTGAGCCTCGATGAGCTCCTGGATCTTCCGAGGAGTCTGGTCGGGCACCAGGCGGAAATCCAGCGACGCGGTCGCTTCCGTCGGGATGCTGTTGGTGGCGGCCGATCCCACTTCCGCCGCCCGGATCCCCTGAAAGTTGATCGCCGGTCTCTGAATCGCCTCGCCGAGTCTTTCGCCCTTCCCCTCGGTGCGTCCGATGTTCAGCTCCCGGCGCAGCGTTTCTTCGACCGCCGGCATATCCGCCAGCGCCCGGCGTTCTTCGGGACCGAGCGGCCGGACTTCGTCCGAGAAGTGGGGAACCCGGATCATGCCCTCCTCGTCGCGCAGGCTCGTCAGGATCGCGGCCAGCGACGCGATGGGATTGGGCGACCAGTTTCCGTAGTGGCCGCTGTGGAGCCGGCGCGTCGCTCCATAGGTCGTCATCTCCAGGGTCGTCACGCCGCGAGCGCCGAAGAAGATCTGCATCCGCCGGGTCTGATCCACAGGTCCGTCGCAGAGAAGCCAGAGATCGCCCCGCAATCTGTCGGCGAACTTCTCGAGCAACGCGTCCAGGTGGGGCGAGCCGGCCTCCTCCTCCCCTTCGAGAAAGAACTTCAGGTTAACCGCCAGGCGCAGCCCGGCCGATCGAAGCGCGTCGAGAGCGGCCATCCAACCCACCAGCGGCGCCTTGTCGTCGGAAGCCGAGCGGCCGTAGAGACGCCATTCCGGTTCCATGCGGCCGCTGGCCGGGAGCGAGTCCCACGGGATCTCACGGCCTCCTTCCTCGAGCGTCTTGTCGCGAAGAATCGGTCGCCACGGATCGCCTGTCCACTGTTTCGGGTCGACCGGCTGACCGTCGTAGTGCGCGTACAGAATCACGGTGCGCTTCGCTCCGGGCGCTGGGAGTTCTCCGAGTACGACCGGCGGCGCGTCTGCGACGCGCAACAGCTCGGTGCGGATTCCGCGACGCTCGAGAACCGCCGAGACTTTCTCCGCGTTCTTCTCGATGTTCGCGCGATCCGACGCCACATTGGGAATGCCCATCAGATCCGTGAGCTCGCGCACGATTACGGCTTCGTGCGTCTCGCGCCACGCGCGCACCGGCTCGTGCCATGCGGAAGCGGGCCTTGCCGGAGTCGGCGAAGGGGCACCCCCCCGCAGGGCCGTGAGCGCCAGAAGAACCCCGAGCGCGGGCCCGATCATGGAACCTCGAGCGGCAGCGGTTCCGTTGCCGCCGGGGCCGCGGGTTCCACCGCCGGACGTCGCGTCGTGCCTCCCAACAGCGCGGCGAGGGCGACCGCGAGCAGGACAAGGGCGGAAGCTCCCGCGATTCGATCGGCCGTGGCTGGCTCGCTCAGAAGCCGCAGGGCGGCCGGCACGCCGGAGGCGAAGGCGCCGAAAAAGACCCAGGCGGCGGCGTGGTCCCGCAGGAGAAAGAAGGCCGCCATCAGGACCCACGCCGCGGTGAGCAGGCCCGACACCGTGGTCGCGAAGACCTCGGTGCCCGAATGGAACGACGTGGGAACGCAGGCCAGAATCACGGCGACCAGAGCCAGCATCTGACCGCTTCTCCGGCGAAAGACGGACTCCCGGCTCGAAAGCGCCACGGTCGCCGCGACAGCCGCGACCGCGAGCGTGAAGACCGTGGAGCTCCAGAGCACGGCGAGCGCCGGAAAGGCAGTTTCCAGAGAGGTCGGCAGCGCGGCCTGGATCTCGAAGAGATCGGGGACGCGTTCGGAAATGACCGACCAGGCCTGTTGCAGTCCCGCGAGACCGGCAGCCGCAATGGCGGCTCGAAGAAAGGCGTCTGCGATCGTGCCTTCCCGCCTCAGCGCGCGCCGCCAGCCCGGTCGCCCTCCGGACAGAAGCACGAATATCACGGCCACTGCGGAGAGCAGAAGCAACAGACCCAGCGCGAGACTGACGACCGTGACCACCCGGAAAAGCGCGAGAGGGAAGTCCGTCGAGTAGGCGCGCAGAACTCGCGAGCGCGCCCCGTTGGCCAACGAGGCGGCGCCGAGGATGCCGAGTGCCGCCAGCCCGGGCCACAGCCGATTCCATCCCAGCCCGCCGCTTTTTACGAGCCGGATGAACAGGATGATCGCGAGGCCGATGAAGGAACCGATCGCCACGACTTTTGCGGCGAGCAGGACCGGCTGCAGCGGATTCTGTTTTCGATAGTCCCGCCGAAACGCCTCGGGCACGCGAAGGGAAGGATAGAAGGCGGAGAGCCGGGCCCCGTGAAAGACGGAGGTCAGCCGCGCCCGCGCCTCTCCCAGCCCCGGAGGTCTCGACTCGAGCACCACGGTGGTGTCCCGGCGCTTCGGCCGATCCTTCGTACCGATCTCCAGGACCGAGTAGGACCCGGCGGGATATCCCAGCCGAGCGGCCGCTTCCTGGGCCCGGCGGCGCGCGTCCGGCTCGGAGACCGGGGGTCCCGCGGGCGCGTTCTCTTCGATCGGGTTCAGGAAGCCGATGACGCGGGACCGGCGGGCGTCTGTCAGGACTTTCCACTCCTCCTTCTGAAGCGGGCGGAAGAAGCGCGTGACCCAGAAGGACAGCGGCAGGTGCTCCCGCGCCAGCCGCTCGACGGCTCGAACCCCCCCCTGCCGGACGACGTAGTCGACGTCTTCCTCGGCCAACCCCGGAAGTCTTCCCAACTCATCGGGGCGCAGCGCGCGCACCACGTCATCGTCGGCGAAACCCGTCGCCGTATACGTCACCACCTCGAAGGGCTCGGGGGCGATGCCATTGACTCTCAGGAAATCCCGGGCGATCTGCTCGGCTCTCATGCGCCCGGTCGAGTCGCGCGCCTGCGGAGCCGACGCGTCCGACGGAACCAGGAAGCTGCCGAGCATCAGGAGCGCCACCGCCCCGGCTCCCGCCAGCCGCCGGGTCGGAACCGCTTGCACCGGCGGGACCTCCTCCTCGGCGCGCGGGCCTTCTGCGGGCGCCGGCACGTAGCCTTCGTCGCCGTTGGTCAGGCCCTGCTCCGACTCGAATCCTCCGCGCCGCAGAGCGGAGAGAGCGGACAGGGCAAACGGGAGCAGCAGAATGAGAGAAGCGAGCGCTCCCGAGATCACGTAGTACGTGTTCCCGGAGCCCAGCAGGATCAGCGCGGTGTAGATCGCGTCGACGGTGAAGTGCCAGACGAGCAGGGGGAGAGCCCCGAATCGGAGCAGAATGATTCCCATCGCGCAGCCGGCCAGGCCGACCTCGACGCCCCGGATGTAGAAGGGCTGGTTCGGGTAGGCGGCGTGGTTGAACCCCCAGATGAACGCCGGAATCACAACGGCCAGGAACTTGCCGGCGCCGAGCTTGTCGAGAAAGGAGATCGAGAAGAGCCGGCTGGATCCCTCTTCGAGCACCGCCGGCAGGAAGCCGATGAAGAGGACGGTGACCCAGGGGAAGGCGGTCGACAGCATGTTGTCGTACTTCACCTCGGAGGGCGCCCAGGCGCCCAGGCGTGCGGCGACGACGTAGAAGACGACCTGATAGGCGAAGAAGAACGCGGTCAACGCGTAGCCGAGAAGAACGCCGTTGAAGAAGCGCTTCGTGCGCAGTCCCCGACGCGAGAACACCCCGGAGAGGGAGAGATGCCGGGGAAAGCGCTCGCGATAGATCGGCTCAGCGCCCGCCACGACCAGCGCGATCCCCGCGCCGACGCCGATCGCGCCGAGGACGCTCGCGATGACCCGGCTCGTGAGGAAGGTCGAAAGCGGGTTCGCCGTGTCGTAATCGTAGAGAGTCAGGGGAAGACCGTTGACGATCGAGAGAAGGGAGAGCAGGAACGCGATCAGACCGAAGGCTCCGACCAACCCCCAGCGCACGTCCTTGCGCACGATCTTCGTGACGAGCACTCCGAGCATGGCGAGAAAGGTCAGGATGAGGGCGAAGTTCCCGACGACGTTCGCGGTCTCGTTCTTCGAGCGCAAGGAGCGATACGAGCGCTCCCAGGCCTCCGGAACGTGGACGAACTCCCGGAAGGCGGAGACTTCGCCGGCGGAGACCACTGTCTCGAAGCGTAGGGTCGCCTCCCCCATCCGCAGATTCGCGCGCTCGTCCACGAACCTCCAGTCGGTGCGGTTGGGCCGCACCACCGGCGTCGACTCGATCGGATGGAGGTCGGCCGCGAGACCTCTTTCGGAAAGGAAGCGCCGCGAGATGGCGCGGGCCTCCTCGAGAGTCGGACGCGGGCCGGGAGCCTCATCTCGACGGACCAGCTCGAAGGAGGCGAGATCTCCCAGCGGCGTGATCTCCACCCGTTCTTCGTCTTTGACCCCCGACTGGAACCAGCGCATCGCCCAGCGCCAGACCTTCGCCTCGCGGCCGTAGTAGCGGCCCGCGGTCGCGAGCCCGAGCTCCTTCTCCAGATAGACCTTGGCTTCGTCTTCGATCTCGAAGCGGCCGGCGAACCGGCGCTTGGAGGCGTCGAGGCCCCGGCTTGCCAGATAGCGCTCCGCGAGAACGCGCGCCTGCTGCCGATTGACGCGAAACTCGATGGAGGCCTCGGGGAACGCCCGGGAAAAGAGGGCCCACGTCACCGCCGCGCCCGCCACGATCGTGATGAGGCACAGCGTAATGAAGCGCTTGTCTCTCTGGTCGAGTCTTTCCATCACTTCAAGAAGTGACAAGTGACAAGTGACGAGTGACGAGCAAGAGGGTCTTGCCACTTGTCACTTGTCACTCGTCACTTCATCCCATGAGCACACTTCCCCCGTTCACATTGAGGATCTCCCCCTGCACGTGTCTTGCTAGATCGGAGACCAAAAACAGCACCGGTCCGGCGATGTCTTCGGGCTGCGCGACGCGGCCGATTGGGATGGAGTCCTCGATCTCGCGGCGCCGGATCGGGTCCGCGAGGGTGGAGCGTGTGAGATCGGTCTCGACCCAGCCCGGAGCCACGCAGTTGACCCGGACGCCCCGCGGGCCGAGCTCCGTGGCGAGAGACTTGGTGTAGGAGATCAGCGCTCCCTTCGAGGCCGCATAAGCCGAGTGGCGAGCCTCCCCGCGTTGGCCCGCGGTCGACGAGATAAAAACGATCGAGCCTCTCTCGCGCGCCAGATGCGACACCGCGGAGTCGGTCACCAGGAACGCGCCGCGCACATTGACGGCGAGCGTGCGATCCCAGGTTTCCAGATCTCCTCGACCGGCTTCGTCTTCCTCCCAGACTCCGGCGTTGTTGACGAGGATGTCGAGACGCTGCCAGGCGGCCAGGACGCCGCGTATCAGCTGACGAGCTTGCCCTGGATCGGCAATGTCGCCGGCGACCGTCATCGCCTCTCCCCCGCTGGAGCGAATCGCGGCGACGACCTCGTCGGCCGCGGTCGAGTCCGCCCGGAAGCTCACCGCAACCCGCGCCCCGGCCCTCGCCAGCAATTCGCAAACCGCCCGGCCGATGCCGCGCGAGCCGCCGGTGACCAGGGCAACTCTTTCAGACAGGTCGATGGACAGCATCTGAGCCCGGAGGATTGTTTCATTGAATCATCGATTCATTGGTTCATTGACTCTCGAGGAGCCCAATCAAACAATGATTCGATGAATCAATGGATCAATTTCCTCCGATGATCCCTCCGACATAGGCGGACAACGTCTCCAGGGGCGGGGCGGAGTTGCGCAGCTGGACGTCGACTTCGGCCGCGCGGGCAAGAGCGCCCGCGAGCTCCCGGGTCGTGTATCGCGCGGCCCGCTGCGCTGCCTTGAACCAGGCGTAGGGGGATCCGGCGAAGGGGGAAACGCCGAACGGAACCACGGGCTCGGAGAGGATCGGCGCGACTCGCGCCTGGAACGTCGGGTAGCTCGTGGAAGCGTCGACACCGCGCCCCGTCTCCTCCAGGCGCGATCGCACGAGCAGCATTTTCCGGATTTCATCCGCGAGCATGCCGCAGAAGCGGGTGGGCCAGTAGTCATCCGTGTCGATCGAACGCTCGCCGGCCCGCACGCCCCGTCCCGAGAAAAGCCGCTCCAGCCGGCCGAGAGCGTCGCCGGCATCTCGGCGGCCCAAGGCCTCGTAAAAGGCGTAGATGTCCTCGGAAGACTCGTCCTCGACGTTCTCGCGGACATCGGCCGCCCGCACGCGTCCACCCGCGCCCGCCCAGGCGAGCAGCTTCTCGAGCTCCGCCGCGAAGAGGGCAGAGCTCCCGTCGGTCGCGACTCGGAGACGCTCGATCGCGTCGGGATCGAGGGTCACCTCGCGTTCCTTCGCGCGAGCGCGGGCCAGCCGAGTGATCGCACCGGCTTCCTCCTTCTCGTCGATCGACACCTCGAGGACGAGGCCCTTGTCCTCGATTTCGCCGAGCAGCCCGACTCCGGCGGGCGGCGACATCGCCGTGAGCAGCGCGACGGTGCCGTCGTTCTCGCGCTGGAGGAGGATTCGGAGAGCTTCCGTCAGGACCGCCGGTCCCCCGTGCTCCTCCGGCATCTCGCGCAGGATCTCGGTCAGAGGCTCGATCAGATCCTTCTTCTTCGCCCGCTTACCCGCGCTCGACGCGAGCTCTTCCGGCGTTCCCCCGCCCGTCAGGTTCAACGCGGCAAGGAGAGCCCTCGCCCGCCGGTATGCCTCGCGCTTGCCCGCCGGCGTCCCCTTCTCCCAACCTTCGACCGCCTGCAGGAGAAGCTGGGCCGGCGTCTCGCTCCCGAGCAGACGCGAGACGTCGAACTGCACGAGCCGCTGGGCGGAGAAGAGCGAGCGGTTGAGCAGCGCGTCCGAGATCGTTTCAGCCGGGGCGTCTTCGTCGAACCGCAGGACCTCCGCCCCGCCCTCGGCGAGACTCTCCGCCACCTTCGCGGCCGCCTCCTCGACGAAGAACTCGACGTTGCCGGCGACGAGAACGACGGAGGGCGCCGCGTCGAAAGAAGGAACGACGCTCGGGGAAAAAGAGATCTTCGGCATTGCCGCGAGAGTTTATCGCCCGCGGTCCCGGGTCGGGACGACGCGGGTGAGGCTCGACGGAGGTCGGTCGGCTTCCATCCCGAATTGTTTTGCCCAAAAAGAAAACCGCCCGCGAAAACGGGCGGCTCGAGGATCATTTCGGCGATCGGATTCTACGTTTCCAGAAGGCCCTTCTCGGACAGCTCCTGGCAATCGACACAGAGTTGCGCCCAGGGTACGGCGTTCAAACGCTTCTCGGAAATGGGTGACCCGCAGTTGCGGCACTGGCCGTAGGTCCCTACCTCGATACGCTCGAGCGACTGATCGATCTGGAGGAGCGTGTTGCGGTCGGCGTCCGACAGCGAATAGAGGAATTCCCGGGTGTAGGAGGAAACCGCCTTGTCGGCGATGTCCTGGGTGGACTCCTCCGTGGTCTCTTCTTCGGCGTTGCGAGTCTTGGCGAGATCGCTCGACAGACTGGTCTTCTTCTGCTCCAAGAGCCGCCTGTATTTCTCCATCTCTTTTTTCGGCAGCTTGGCGGCGCGCGCGGCAGTGGTTGCCATTCCGTGAGTCTCCTTTTCCAGAGCCCGAGAATCGGGCCCTCGGGTTCCGATTCGAACGCGAGATGATAACCGAGTATTTCCGGGGCAACCAGTCTTTTTATGGAGGATTCGGGGTATTTTGATGTGGCAGCGACAGGCTGGTCGGAGGTCGAAGGTTCAGGGTCGGTGGTTCGAGGCGTTGACCTTTGTCATTCTGAGGAGCGAAGCGACGAAGAATCTGCACCCGGCCGATCTACCAGAGCAGATCCTTCGCTTCGCTCAGGATGACAAGGCGGGTTCCGCAGATGACTTCGAGCCTCACTGGTCTTTCGACCTTCGACCTCCGACCTTCAAGTTTCCTTCTTCTTCTTCTCTCGCTCCCAGAGCGACTTTCGTGAAACACCGAGACGCTTTGCGGCAAGCGTTCGATTTCCCCCCGCGCGCCGGAGGGTCTCCTCGATGTACGTCTGGGTGAGCTCCGCCAGGGTCCAACGCTTTTCGATGGCGGCGACGAGCATCGTCTCGGCCGATCCGAACGATCCGGTCGGAAGATCCTCGAGCGTGACCGAGACGGCGGACGCCGACAGCGCCGCTCTCTCGACGACGTGGAGCAGCTCGCGCACGTTGCCCGGCCAGGGATGCCGGAGAAGCGCCTGCTCGGCATCCCGAGCGAATCGCCGCGCGGGACGCTGATAGGCGCGTGCGGCCCTCTTCAGGAACAAGCGCGCCAACGGCAGGATGTCCTCGGGACGGCGGGAGAGCGGCGTGAGGCGCACCGAGACGACGTCGATCCGATAGAAAAGATCCGGGCGAAAGGCGCCCTCCGCGACGAGGTTCGCCAGATCCCGGCGCGAAGACACGATCAGCCGAGCGCGAAAGGCGTGAGACGTCACACCCCCGAGCCGGCGAAATGTCTTCTCCTGGAGAACGCGCAGGAACTTGGCCTGAGCCGCGGGGGAAAGCGAGGACGCCTCATCGAGGTACGCGGTGCCGTCCTCGGCCACGTCGAGGAGTCCCCGCTTGGCGGCGACGGCTCCGGTGAAGGCTCCCCGCTCGTGGCCGAAGAGCTCGCTCTCGAACAGATCGTCGGAAAGATTCGCGGCATCGATTCGGATGAAGGGACGCTGGCGGCGGTCGGAGGCGTCGTGCACCGCCCGCGCGAGCCGGTCCTTGCCGGTTCCGCTCTCGCCGATGATCAAGAGCGTGCTCGGAAGATCGACCGCGCGCTCCAGTGAGGTCAGCTCGCGGGCGAGCTCGCGGCTGCGCGTACGGAAGAGCGACTTCAGCGAGCGCCGCCGCGCCGGAGGAGCCACGTCCTCTGGAACCGACGAACCGTCGGGCTCAGCGGTGGAGTGTTCCGAGCCGGTCGGGACTCCGCTTTTCGCCATGGGATGCGACTCTGCTCGGCCGTTTACTCTCTACGGGTCGCGTCGAGCGACCGCTCAAAGCACTCGCTCAAGACATCTCAAAACATTCAAACCGTTATCGCGAAGCGCCCCGTTTCGTTCGGAGCATCGCCCCAGAGGCGCTCCAACGCGTAGAACTTGCGCGCCTCTTCCTGGAATACGTGGAAGACCACATCGCCATAGTCCATCAGAATCCAGTTGGCGACGGCGAGCCCTTCGATCGACAGCGGTGATCCCAGCGCTTCGACGATCGCGTCCGCGATCGCACGCGCCTGCCTGTCGGAGCCGGCCGTGGACAGGACGAAGTAGTCCGCCATCGTCGTCAGCTCCGTCAGGTTGAAGACGAGGACCGCCGCGGCTTTCTTGTCCAGCGCGGCGGAGAGACCTTCCCGAACCTTGTCGCGGCCGGAGAGTTGCGTCAACGCCTCGCCACCCCGGATCTGTAGAGGCCGTGCTTCGTAATGTACTCCGCGACGCCGGCGGGAACAGACCCGACGGGACTCTTTCCCGCCGAGAGGGCTTCCCGCAGTTGCGTCGAGGAGATTCTAACCGATCCGGCGTCGAACACCGTCAGGCAACCCGCGAGCCCCGGGACGGAGGGGAGGACGAGACGGTCGCCGACGTAGGGTTCGCGGTGAAAGGCGCCGATCCGCGCCAGGCGAAGGATCTCTTCGGGCTCCTTCCACCGCGCCAACCCCGCGAGCGCGTCGGTCCCCATGAGCAGCCAGAGCTCATCGGCGGTCGAGCGGCGGGCCAGCGCCCGCAGGGTGTCGACGCTGTACGAAGGCGGTTCGCGATCGAGCTCCTCGAAGGAAATGCTCCAATCGGGCCTCCCCTCGAGCGCGAGAGCCAGCATCGCGACTCGGTGGCGAGGATCGGAAGGGAGTACGTCTTTGTGCGGAGAGCGGGCCGCGGGGACGTAGAGGACCCGATCCAGCCGGAGCTTCAACGCGGCCGCTTCAATGGTCTGAAGGTGGCCGAAGTGGACCGGGTCGAACGTGCCGCCGAAGACGCCGATGCGCATGGGGTGGTCTAAGGTCTAAGGTCTAAGGTCTAAGGTCTAAGGTCTAAGGTTCCGAAAGTAAGGTGCTGCCCACACGTTAGACATTAGACTTTAGACCTTAAACACTCTCCCTCTTGGCCGCCGTTTCCTGCAATTCACGGAAGAAGGCGCTCACAAGAGCATCCAGACCCTTATGGGTGGCGGACGAGATTTCGAAGAACGGCAACCCGCGCCGGCCCGCGGCATCCCGGATCGACTCGAGGCGCGCGGGATCGGAGACGGCGTCGGCTTTCGACGCGACCAGCAGGCGAGGGCGGGAGGCGACCTCGGGGGAGAACGCCGCCAGCTCCCGCTCGAGAACCGCGATGTCCTGCTCCGCGTCACCGGAAGTCGAGGCATCCACGAGATGGCAAAGCAGGCGGCAGCGCTCGACGTGCTTCAAGAAACGGATTCCCAGACCCGCACCGCGATGCGCTCCCTCGATCAGGCCCGGGATGTCGGCCACGACCATCGTGGACCCGTCCTTGCTCGTGACGACTCCCAGATGAGGAATCAGAGTCGTGAATGGATAGTCGGCGATCTTCGGACGAGCGGCGGAGATCGCCGAGATCAGGGTGGACTTGCCGGCATTTGGAAAGCCGACGATCGCCACGTCCGCCAGGAGCTTCAAGTCGATCGCCAGACGCCGCGTCTGTCCGGGCAACCCTTTCTTGGCGAAGCGGGGGGCCTGCCGGATCGGCGTCGCGAAGTGCTGATTCCCCCACCCGCCGCGGCCGCCTTCGGCAAGAAGCATACGCTCGCCCGGCCGCACGAGGTCAGCAATGCGCTCGCCCGTGTCGGCGTCGGTGACCACAGAACCGAGAGGCAGGCCCACCGTCACGTCCTGCCCGGACGCGCCGTGCCGGTTGGAGCCCTGGCCGTGCTCTCCCCGCCCGGCGCGGAACTCGGTTTGATGGCGAAGATGGTAGAGGGTGTTCTGGGATGGATCGGCGATCGCCCAGACGGACCCGCCGTTGCCGCCGTCGCCGCCGGAGGGACCACCGCGGGGAACGAATTTCTCGCGCCGAAACGCAACGCAACCATGACCGCCGTCTCCGCCCTTGACGCGGATCTCGGCGCTATCGATGAACATGGGAAGAAGTTATCAGTGATCAGTCTTCAGTTTTCAGTTTGCGGAGACAGCAAGAGCCCTAGTCGCGTAAAACTGAAAACTGAAAACTGAGAACTTGCAGTAGCGAAGCTACTGCAAGGGCTCGATCGAGATGACGCGGCCGTCGCGGCCGTGATCGTGATACCGCACGACGCCCGGCACCTTGGCGAAGAGGGTGTCGTCCTTGCCCCGGCCCACGTTTTCTCCGGGGAAGAATCGGGTGCCGCGCTGACGAACGAGGATCGATCCGCCTGTGACCGTTTGGCCGGCGAAGCGCTTGACCCCGAGCCGCTGAGAATTGGAATCGCGGCCGTTGCGGGAAGAACCCTGACCTTTTTTGTGTGCCATGCTGGGGTTTCAGGGGACCGCAAGGTCCCCTGCCTCCGTTGCGGTTTCAGGGGACCGCAAGGTCCCCTGCCTCCTATAATCCCTCGATCGCGTCGATCCGCAGCTCGACAAAGGTCTGACGGTGACCTTTCGTCCGCCGGTATTGCTTGGTGCGCTTCTTCTTGAACACGAGAACCTTGCGGGAACGGCGCTCCCCCAGAACTGTCGCCTTGACCGAAACTCCTTTGGCGTCGGCGAAGGATTTCCCGTCGCCCGCCAGCACGATCTCCGACAGCGACAGCTGCTGCCCTTTCTCGATCTTGCTGGAAGGCCTCTCCACCCGAATGACATCTCCCGGGGAAACCCTCACCTGTTTTCCGCCGGCGCGGAGGATGGCGAACATGGTGCCTCCAGACACAGAACCGCGAATCATAGCCATTTGAGGCGATAAGTCAAGCCACGGCCGCCCAGGCCGATTGACTCATTGTTGGATTGATCCATTGTTTGATTCGGGTTCGTCGAGTTGTTCCGAGCCAACCAACCAATGAACCAATGAATCAATGAATCAATCTTCCGTGACCTCGTCCGGAAGCTCGTTGGTGTCGCCGGCTTCTCGTGGGAAATGTTCGGCCAGAACACGACCGACCTTCTCGACCCCGTGCAGGATCCCTTCGGTGAACGCCCCGCGCCGGAAGTCGGCCTCCATCTCTTCCGCCGTCTCCTTCCAGAAGTCATCCCCGCATTTCTCGTGAACCCCCGTGTCTCCCAGGATCTGAAACTGGCGCAGGTTGGGCGCGATGTAGATCAGCACCCCGTTGCGGTGCGGCGTCTGGGTCATCCCCAGCTTCTCGAAACGGCGCCGCGCGCGCGCTTCGAGATCCGTGGGTCTCCGGCGGGTGACGTGGACGCGGATCTGACCGGATGTGGCCTTTTCGCTTTCGCCGATCGCGGCGACGATCCGATCATGGTCGAGCTGCGAGAGAAACTGCTTCATCGTCTACCAGCTCCCGGAGGAGCCTCCGCCGCCGAAGGATCCCCCGCCTCCCGAGAAACCGCCGCCACCACCACCGCCGCCGCCGCCCCAGCCTCCGCCTCCTCCTCCCCAGCCGCCCCCGGTCCAGAAGCCGCCACCCCCATAGGTGCGCCAGCTGTGGCGCCCCAGCCGCGACAACATGGGAAGGATCACAAAGAAGAGAAAAAAGAGGCCGGGGACCAGGCAACCGGAGAAGGAAGGGCCCGAACGGCGCCGGCCTTGCCGGCGTTGGGCGACCGTGCTTCCGGTCCCCTTGTATTCCCCCTTCGTCGCCGCGATGATCGCGTCGCAGCCGGCTTCGATCCCACCCGCGTAATCGCCCTGGCGGAAGCGCGGAAGAATCTCATCCTCTTGAATCCGGTGTGCGGTGGCGTCCGGCACGACACCCTCGAGGCCATAACCGACCTCGATGCGCATCTTGCGGTCGCCCGGAAAGACGAAGAGGACGATTCCGTTGTTCTTCCCCGCCTGCCCCGCGGCCCACTTGCGCGCCGCCTGCACTGTGAACTCTTCCAGTGTGAAATTTTCGGGGACGCTCCGGTCGATCCAGACGATCAGCTGGTTCGAAGTGTCCTGCTCGTATTTCTCGAGCTTGGCGTTCAACTGCTCGGCCCGGTCCGCCGGCAGCACGCCGGCCCGGTCGGTGACGTAGCGGGTCGGCTTCGGGGGAAGAAGATCCTCCTTCCCCGCGGCCCGAAGTGCGACCGCCCCAAGAAGGAACGCGAAGACGAGTGGAAACGCGCTCCGTCGGGAGCGCCCCGCTCTCATCGAGTCCCGAGTCCCGAGTCCCGAGTCCCGGCTCTCACTTCGCCGGCGCCGGCGCCGCGGGAGTCGTGCCGAAGTTGAACTGCACGGTGGGCGCCTTCTCCGAGCCGGGCGTCGCCTTGAAGTACGCCTTCTCTTTGAACCCGAACAGGTTCGCCATCAGGTTCGTCGGAAAACGGAGGCGCCTCGTGTTGTAGTCCTGCGCCGCCTTGTTGTAATCCATTCTCGCGACCGCG
>Ga0070698_100000034_pt1 | contig 94329 bp, 80 predicted proteins | sample KBSK1502metaG_FD_65477 | JGI IMG/M metagenome (GOLD analysis project Ga0070698, IMG submission 65477) | Corn, switchgrass and miscanthus rhizosphere microbial communities from Kellogg Biological Station, Michigan, USA - KBS K1-50-2 metaG | ecosystem: Host-associated > Plants > Roots >... | reverse complement strand
CGGCCTAGAATTCAACCGGGCTCGTTCCGGACTAGCTCAACGGTAGAGCAGGCGGCTGTTAACCGCAAGGTTCAGGGTTCGAATCCCTGGTCCGGAGCCAATTTCGAAACTCGATTCGCTCGAGCCGCCGTGGTGGTCAAGGGTAGGTGATAGCAACCGGATAGCAACCGGATAGCAACGACAACCGAAACCTGCTTAAGCCTTGCATCAACGAAGGTTCGATCAAGTAGCCCTAGCCACCAAGTCGCGGCACATACGTCTAAGACATACGGATCCTTCCCAGCCGGATCCTGTGCCACCCAGCTGCAGTCGCGATCCATGCCCGAAGGTACCCGAAGCTGCCTGCCAGGTGCCGCGGCAGGCGGATGCCCGGTCGACATAGCATCGTCGGGTGTCGATCGGAGCGCCGCCACCCAGCTTCTCGCCCCCGCCTCTTCGGGAGGACCGCGAAGTATTCATTCTGGGGGCGGGCTTCTCGAGGGCCATCTCAAACCACATGCCGACACTTGACGAGGTTGGCCTACGAATAGCGGGGCGCTTCGAACGAACCCCAAGCTTCACCCTCCTGCCGCTGGCGGCACAAGGCGCCGTACAGGCCGGGAGCCTTCCCGGAGGCAGCCTGGAGGCATGGCTCTCGCACCTCGCGACACCTGCTCCCTTCCTGGACGAGTCCGAGCGCTTGCACAACTCCGCGATAGCGCGGGAACTCACTAAGCTGCTCGTCGACGACATCGAGCGAAGCGAGTTCGATGCACTGGCCTCCACCATGCCTTACTGGCTGCGCCGATTGGTAGCTCTGTGGGATCGCCTCGGGGCCACCGTGATTACCTTCAACTACGACACTTTGCTCGAGCATGCGGTCAATTCCAGCGAGCTGCCTTGGATCTATTGGCCGAATGTCCCGAGCGAGCTGCTCGGCGCAGTCGCGGTCCGGCCGCTGAAGATGCACGGCTCGACGAACTGGTGGTGGACGCCGGGGGACCGCAGTATTTTTGCAGTTCAGCCGGTGCCGCTTGCGGGAGGCTGGGGGAATCCTGAGCTGCTTCCACAGGTGCCCGGTATGGAACGCTTCGTCGCTCCGCCAATGGCTACAAAGTCCGACTTCTACGACCTCAGCCAATCGCGTCAGGATTGGATGTCGGCTCGCGAGGCTCTGGAGACTGCAAGCCGCATCGTGTTGATGGGTTACTCAGCGCCGGTGACCGATCTCACTGTGGCGTCTCTACTCAGCAACTATGCCGACCCCAAAGTGCCCGTCGTGGTCGTCGACAGATCGCCCGACGAGATCGTCTCGCGGCTCCAGAGGATTGGGCTCAAGTCCGCGACCGCATTTCACGACTCCGAGCCCATCGCCAAGTTCGTGGAGCAATACGAGCAAGAGACCAGCGCAAACGTGGCCGGCCCGCTCGGTCGGTTCTTTGGCGAGGTCAATTTCAGCCCAGGGGATCCGGTTGTCGGCCGAGTGACAGCCAGCAGAAGCTCATACGAGATCCCTCGGTTTCTGGTCACCGAGATCAAGACCATTCACGGCGTTACTGCCGTCGAGACTTCGGAATGGCAGTCGGGTCAGGACGCGTACGAGGTGGCACTCAAAGCGCAGCAGTTGCGAGGCGCGATCGACAGAACGGCTAAGGAGCACAAACGATTAGTCCTCCGGATCCCTGGCGAACCCGACCGCGCTGTCCTCCATCTCGCTCATAGAACGTTTAGTCGCAACTGGCTTTCGGTCGAAGCATGAAAGCGGGTAACCTCCGGCCGTCCCGACCTACACCTCCCCCGTCATTATCGATGCCTTGTCGATGCTCCTTTAGTTCGGCGCGATTCGGGGGACTGCCGGAGAGCTCATTGCCAGAGTCGCGCTGACTCCGCCGAGCGACTCAAGGACATCTGCTTCGTCGCTCGTCAGCTCGACCCAATTCTTGGCCTTCTCAGCGCTCCACGGTTCGGTGACGAGACTTCGGGTTTCATAGGTTCCGCTGTGAACGTCATACAGCCCCTCCGAATTGAGCAGTTGTAGACCGCCCACGTGACATCGCTCAGCAATCCTCACCGATAGAAGCAACCCGGGGATGGCACCGTTGTCCGCCGGTGTGCGCCACGCCCGAAACCCCCACCTAACAAGGGCCAACTGATGGTCCCCAAGCGCGTGAGGTATCCGCCGGGCATTCCACGCATCCTTCACGACCTCAGCACTTGAGAGCTCTCGGTCATGTTCATCGACCAAGATCAACTCATCCGCATTCGCCGGCATATGGCCACCGGCAGCAAACGTAGCGAATATGCCGTGCACGTAAAGATCGCGAGTAAGGATTGTTGCAGCGACCTGAGTCTTAATCGCCGGATCATCGGTGTCGACTAGAGCGAGAGTATCGATGCCCAATTTCGCCGCCATTTTCACGGCGCCCTCGGTGTAGCCGGAGTTGGAGACGACCGCGCCATGAGCTGCCCCGACGTCGATGAGCTTCGTTGAGAACGCCTCGATCAGTGGGACATCGACCGGCCGCGCATGATCCTTGCACTCCAACGCGACGAAGTCGTACACGTTCGGATCCACAAGCTGCACGTCGACCTGCCGGCCAACTTCTGATAGCTTGCCCCGGAGGGTCACATTCGAATGAACCCTAGTCTGGCCACGGAGGGCGGCCAGCACCCGACTCGTTGCTCGTTCGAAATACTTTCCGGGCTGGCGTTTGCGTCGATGAGGAGCCTGTTTCAGATTACGGCGATTCGGTGCCACGTCGCTTCTCCTCCTAATACGAAAGACGCTACAAAGGCATCCTGACTTTATGCCGCGACAGATCGTGTCTCAGAGACGTGTGAGGCTGCTTACCTCTCTAGCTCCTCCATGGCCCGGTCCATACGATCCGCCGCGTCGCGTTTCATGTCCGGCAGTACATGTGTATACGTGTTCATCGTCAGCGCAATTTGCGAATGACCCAAGATCTCCATGACTACACGTGGAGAGACGCCTTGCGCAAGAAGCATCGTCGCGCACGAATGGCGAAGGTCGTGAAACCGTCGCTGCGGCAGCCCGGCCCTGCTCAGTAACCGATGGAATTGATGCGTTACGACAGTTCCATCAAGCGGCTGCCCATCTACTCGACAAAACACAAGATCCCAATTGCTCACAGGTGGCCCAACGCGTTCTTGTTCCTGACGTTGCCGGTGATCACGTAACTCGCGAACAATCGTTGCTGGGAGCGCCAATGTTCGGCGGCTACGACGCGTCTTTGGTTCGACCAACCGAAACTCGCCGTCGAATCTCTGCAGCTGCTTTGAGACCGTAAGAAGCCCCAGATCTAGATCGACGTCCTGCCAGCGAAGCCCAAGCGCCTCACCCTGCCTGAGACCCATGGTCAGCGCTACCGAGTACAGGGCGCGAAGGCGATCACCGCGAGAGCTTTCAAGAAAGGTACGAGCCTCTGAGGTACTGAACGGTTGAATCTCATAGCGCTCGACCCGGGGACCGTCGACCATTGCCGCAGGATTCCGCGAGATGTAGCCCCATCGAACCGCCTGGTTGAGCGCTGTCCGGAGTGTGCCTCTTATGTACCGAACCGATTTGGGGGATAGCCCCGACTGCAACTTCTCGTTGAAGAGTCTCTGGATGTGAGCCGGTTCGAGCCGATCCAATGCCAGCCGCCCGAGGCTGGGCTTCAGGTGAAGGCGAACATGAACCTCGTAACCCTTGAACGTCCACGGGCGCACTGAGGGCTTTGCGACTTCCGCCAACCAAAGATCCATGAACGAACCGACAGACATCCCTCGCGCGTGGGTAAGAGTTCCAAACTCGCGGGCGGCCAGCGCCTCTGCAAGGAGTCGCCGAACCTGGTCACGCGAGCGGCCGTACATGACCTTCCGACGACGATCCGGTAGCGAAACGGCAGCCGCCCACCCGCCCCGAAACGGGTAGATGGAGCCTTCATTGTTACCCCTCTTTCCCGGCACGCGCGGCGCTACCTGCGATGCAACTCGACGCGACTGACCGGAGCTGTTCTGATCGATATCCAGTCGGCAAGGGCGCCACGCGGGACTCGTACGCAGCGCCCGATACGAACCACAGGCAGCTCAGCTCGCGCCATCATCTCGAAGGCTTTCGTTCTGCCGACTCCGAGCAGCCGTGACACCTCTCGGCTGTCGAGGAGCAATGTTTCGGACGGCGGGGGAACCGGATGCGACGCCGGTTCCCCCCGGCCCCCTCCGCGTCGACTAGGGGACACATGGATTGGATCAATTGGCAGACGAGGACGTGTCATGGACGACGCAAACGAGAAAGACGGGACGTGATCTTGGAACTGATGTGCTGACCGATCGGTAGCGTCAGGGGACGAATAGCATTGCGGGCGCTACCCAAGAGCTTCCCAGCCGGGGCAATCGACACAGCTGTTCCGGCCCAACCGCGAGCAATCGATCCAGCCGAGCCGTGAGCAAAGCGCAGCGCCGAGAAGATCACGACCGGAGAGAAGGCCGCGATCAGAAGCACGGCGACCCCGCTCGCCATCCAGTTCTCGGTCGTGTCTGTGTCGGTCGGTGAGATGAGCGCCACTACGACCAGCCGAAACCCGACATAGACGATTGTTGCGACCACGAACTTGGACAGAAGCAAACCGAGCAGGAACTCTGCCAGTGTGGTTGCAGCAGCAGTTGCGCGCGGCCAGATGCAGAGCACACTGACCAGGGGAATGAAGGCGGTGACGCTCAGGATCAGTGCCGAGCGGATGACCAGCTCGAGATGCACGATCATCGTGAGCGAGCTCATCGTGAGCGCGGTCAAGATCAGCCCGAAGGTGCTGACGTGGGGTCCTGATGAGCCGTTCGCGACCACCGCGTCGCTGACGGCGACGCTGTGCATCAGCAGCTTGCTGAGCGCAGTGAAGTCGGGCGTCCAGGTGGTGGCGAGCAAAGCGGCATAGCCCGCCACGTATTTGAGGACGCCAAGGCCTGAGTAGGCGAAAAAGCACGCGGCAACGACACGAGGAATGAGCGCGATCCCGGTCCCCAGTGATCCCCAGGCGATGCGCTCGATCAGCGCCAGAGCGATGATGGCGCCGACGAGAAGGAGCGAGATCGCGAGCATGCGGTCGTAGACAGGCACGATCACGCTCAAGTCGGGCTCGGTGGCCTGGCCCATGAGTGAGAGCAGCCACTGCACACTGACGACGGCGATCGCCACGGACCAGTTGGCGATCGCGATCACGATCTGGTTCACGAGCTCATTTGCCTGTGCGCTGTAGTCGCCCACTTCTACTGCCCGAAAAGGTGGCCGGCGTAGTTGGCTGCTGCCACGCCTATGTAGAGCAGAGCCAGGGCGCCAACGGAGATGGCGATGCCACCCTTGGCGCGCTCGGCCAGTTGGGGGTTGACGGTGAAGGAGGCGAGGACGAGAGCGATCAGTGAGACGACGATGCCGAGTCCGGAGATGAGCGTCAGGAGAGCGGCAGCGTTGTCGGTCAGGTGGATCAGACCGTGAAGGACACTCGGCGGCAACCCGTTGAAGTCCGGCTTGACGGTGATGTCAGTCAACCTCTGGCTCCTTCGCCGGCAGGCCCGGCATAAACGATGGACGGGGTTGGATCTGCTGGCGCCAGGCAGCGACCTGATCCCAGCGCCGGAGCTCGAGTTGGGCGGGCGGAGCGTTGGCGTAGAGCAGGACCGCCGACCTCAGACGCCGCAGCTCATCGATGGACGCCAGTGGGCGACCAACCCGCTGCTCGCCAGAGCTCGAGCTCCAGCGATCGCGATGAGAAGTGCGGTAGGTCCGCGTCTCATCGCCGATGGCGCGGCTGAAGAGTTCCAGGGTCTTGATGTCGCCCTGGCCAGGGAGTAGGACGCGAGCGCGGCAGTTGTTCCAGATCGTTCGTGCGGCAGCCTCGCCGTAACCAGCCTCGACCTGAGCCAGGTCGTGAAAGCAAAGCAACAGCTGGATGCCCTGGCCGGGACCGCTGGAGGCATAGCCGGCGAGGCGAGGGATGCGAGCGAAGTTGGCAGCCTCGTCGAGTGCCAGCAGCAGGCGCGGTGCGAGAAGACCGCCCTGGGCACGCGCTTTGGTAGTCGCGCGCCGGAGGAGGGAGAGGAGGAGGGCAGAGAAGAGCGGGCGGCAGCGCTCGGCCTCCTCGGCGGGGGCCACCAGGTAGAGCGTCCCTCCATCGTGCAGCAATCGGTCGAGGTCAAGCGCAGCTGGACTCGAGCGCGTAGCCGCGGCTACGCGTTCGTCGGTCCACAGCGAGAGCGATGAACGAGCTGTGGAGGCAATTGAGCCCGCCTCCTTGTCGGGGGTGAGCGCGAACGCGAGCAGGAGCTCCGAAGCGTTCTTGTCTTCGACCACCCCCGACAAGCCGACGAACTCTGAGTGCGCTGTGCGATTGAGCCGCGCCAACACAGTGCGCATGTCGCCGCCACGCTCGTGCTCGCAGACCGCCAGACCGGTGATGAGGCTTGAGGCGGCCAGATACCAATGAGCCGAGTGCCCCCGCTTGCCTTCAGCGGTGAAGTGGTCAGCCAGCTCTGCAGCCGAACCGCACGAGTCGACGGCATCGAGCGGGTTCCAAGTTGCCGGCCTGAGCCCAAGGTCCTCCATCCACGCGTGATCGCGATCGAGGGGGGCAAAGATCCAAAGCGGTCCTCGCAGGCCGCGATGAAGGGAGGTCAGAGCGACCAGCTCCTCTTTGGTCGAGGTCGCGACAACTGCTCCTGCCCAACCGAGCAGGGTGGGAACGACGACCGTCGAGGTCTTGCCTGAACGTTGGACTCCAAAGAGGAGGACGTTGTCCTCAGCGGGCGATTGCAGCAGCCGACCTTGGTGCCAGCCGAGCACGATGCCGTCGCCGCGCAAGCGCTGGGCCGACGCCAGGCGACCAAGGTCGCGATGGTCCTTTGCTCGAGCCCAGCGACTGGTTCCATGGGTGTGTGGGTTGCTTGAACCGAACAGCCACTCGGGCAGCAGTTGCCGAGTCAAGAGCGAAACCAGGTCACTGGCAGCACGTGCTACAAAGTCGAGCCAACTCAAGCCGCTCGTTCCCGACCAAGCAGGCGGGCCTCGCGCTCGGCCTCGCGCTGCATCTGACGCGAATAGCGGCGCGCCACCGCGCGCAGGGCGATGAGCGAGCTCGTATGGCGCTGACGCCAGCCTGCGCCAGCGTGGGCGCCGCTGGGTGCCACGTCGACCACCGCTAGCCGCCGCACTGGCAGCAACTGAACCAGCGCCGGCCGCGCGAGGCGGATCTCGATCACCGGCGTTTCAGCCACGCTGCTGGCGGCGGTGCTTGGCAGTTGCCGTGTCTGTGGTGACTGCACGCGCTCGGCGCGCTGCCGCTCAATCTCCAACGCGACGGTCTCCTTGATCGCCGCCAGCCGCGGCTTGGTCACGTCGGCGCGGCGGTAGCTACCCTGGCCGTCTTCGACCATGCCGGCCACGACCAGATGCACGTGGTGGTGTTTGGTGTTGCGGTGGATGGCCGCGATCCAGCGCAGGTCGCGGCTCCCGAGATCCGTGTCCAGGCGGCTCACCGCCGCCCGAGTTAAGGCTTCCAGGTCGATGCCGCTAGCCCGTTCTGGCGAGATGATCAGGCGCGAGACCGCCCGCCGGCGATCGATCAAATGGCCATCTTTGGCGCGGAAGAGTTCGGCCTTAGAGCCCTCAATGGAGTGTGCGACGAATTCGGCGAACTCTTTTCGCTCCTTGGTGCCAAGAGCGCCATGAGGTCCGAAGAGCTCAGCCCGAGCGTTGGCGCGGTCGCGGTAGGCGACGTACTTGAGCAAGCCGCTGACCTTGGTCGAGCGCTCGGGAGCTTTCGAGGCCGGATGGACGTCGCGGTGCTGCACGTAGCGCAGGAAGCCGCCGACCGCGCGGCGGACTTCGGTGCCCGTGCCTGCGGGTGTGAACTTGATGCGGACGATGCAGCGTTCGCTCATGCTTCATCCCCCGACTCGCTTGCTGACTGACGGAAGAGAGCCAGGCGCCCCTCGGCAGCCTCAACGGCGCGCTCAGCGAGCGTGCGCATCCGGCCTTCGCCTTCTGGCAACACCGAAGCCACCATCAGCACCGCGTGCTCGGACGCGGTCAGGGCAGCGAGAGCCGCGGGCGAGTCGGCACTCTCTCGATGCAGGGAGTCGCAAGAATCCCGCAGAGCGTTGCCGACCAACAAGCGGATTGCTGGACCAAGTCCCAGCCCGTGTCGGCGGGCAAAAGTAGTCAGGTCGAGCTCCAAGTCGGGGGGGAGGCTGAGGTGAAAGCGGCGTGAGGTCCTCACACTTCCCCTAAAGGACAGCGACTACCCGCGGGAAAGCGTCCTCCAGCGTCCTTTCTGCGCAGAAAGGACGCTCAGGGGACGTTTGACCGTCGGGCCACGGCAACTCGAATTCGAGCCCGCCCCCACCACGGGACGCCAGAGGACGCTCAGAGGACGGCCAGAGGACGCTCCCTTGAGAGCCTGCCGACACCAAAACAGAGGAGGTGTCGATGCCTAGCACGTTTGTGGCCGACCTTCGGGCGGGTAATCGGGCGGGGGATAAGCTGCCTGAACCGGCGAGAGAACTCTTCGCGCGCGCGCGCGACAACCCATACATAGGGCGGGCGAACCGAGATCAGCTCCTGGCCGAGGTCTTAACGGCCTACCGGGCCGGCCCACGCCAGCTTTGGGGGCCCGTGATTCTCGACCTGATGGCGCCTGCACTGGTTCAGCTGTTGAGGACGCTTCGTGTCGAGCTCCCGCTCATCGACGAGAACGACATCCGTCAACAGCTGGTGCTGGAAGTGTTGCGCGGAGCCGCAACGATCCCGATCCGAGATGGTTTTGACATGAAGGTCCGGCTTCTCGCGCGCGCCTACAAGTACGTGGTGCGGTGGCTGGCACGAGAAGGTCTCCGTCAGCGCGGGCAGTGCTCCTACGAGGCGCTCAGGGAACTCGAATGATGATCGCTACAGGCACGGTGGGGCTGGAAATCCATGAGGCGCGACCATGGAAATTGACTAGGCCGAGACATGGATTTCGTGGATATACACGTTCGGTCGCACCGACTACAACACTGTCAAGCGCGGTGGCAGGCCCTGAGGAGGAGGGCCTCGGTTGCGGGGAAGGACCAGTCCAATTGCTCGAGACCCTCGGCGTGCCAAGGGATCCGCGCGGGATCGTGCTCCTGTGCGGCTATGTCGCGTCTGCAGCCTTTGGCCTTGTCGCCTTACTCAATCCTCCCAGCGATCCAATCGGCTTTGGCTACATCGCCATCGCCGTGGTCGGTTACTTCTTCATCCAGACCCGCGGCCTGAGCACTTTTCTTTGGCTGCTGGTCGCTGGCGGCGGAGCCGCGGCTGGACTTGCTGGCGGTGTCGGTGGTTGGGTCGAACTCGTCATCGGACTCGCCCTGGCCGGGGTCGCTCTCACGCCTCTGCCTGTGGAGCCGAGGAATCAGCCAACCCAGCCCCTCCAACCGTCAGTTCGGGCGGCGGTTTCAGCACTCGAAAACGGCGACGGCGGGCGTGGCCTCAGCGCGGACAGCTTCCAATCCTCAACAAAAGTTGAGGATTCGCCAAGTCGAACCTCAACAAAAACTGAGGTTGATAGCCTCAGCAACGGCGCTTCCCATGTCTCGACGAAGCCTCCTGAGCCGGGCTCCGGGCGGTCGAAGGTTGCCATCAAGACCATCGGGCGGCTGCGCCTTCTGGCTAACGAGCGCGATGTCACCCTACGCCTCTACGAGCAGCCGAGGCTGCAGTTTCTCTTCTCCTTCCTGCTGGCGCGCGTAGTCCGCGGCGATGACTCCGCAATCGAAAGGTCGGCGCTCGCCGATGAAGCGGCGCCCGGTTTGCCCGCCGGCAGCCAGCGCGACCGCCTTCGCAAGCAGCTCTACGCCCTCCAAGCGGCTCTTGGCAATGAGCTCAAAGGCCTGGTTCGCATCACCAATACCCAGGTAAGTCTCGAGCTCGGCGGTGTTGAAACCGATTTCGGACGCCTCCTGGAGGCAAGCCGCCTCGTGGCGCGGCGCCGCACTCTAATCGACAATGTCATCGCCGAAGAGATCCGAAATCTCCTCGATGAAACCGTAGGCGGTGAATTCCTCTCCAGCTTCTCCGAGCTGGAGCATGAAGTAACCGATGGGAGGGGCAGCGCAGCCCAAGTCGTCGAGGAGGCGCGGGCCGCGATTGCCGGTCAACTCGCCGATCTCGCGCGCGCATTGGCTGAGTACTACGAAGCGAGCGGTCATCCGCAGTCATCAATCGCGTATCTACGTGCAGCCCTGGCCGGATCTCCGGGCCGCGAGGATCTGGCCCGTCTTTTGGTCGCCGCGTACCTGCGTACAGGACAGACCGCGCTCGCCAACCAGGCGCGCCTTGAATTTGATCTCACCCAGGAGAAATGACATGAGCACAGAGGTGGAGACGAAGTACCCAACCGCACCGGCACCTGAAGGTCGGTCTGTTGCGAGTACGGAGCCCGCAAGTAATCACGGTGCGCCGTGGCGCCGAAGGCGCTACCAGATCGCTGCCGGTCTGGTTGCGATCGCCGTCATTGCCGCCGTTACCGCGAACGGTTTCCTCGCACGCCAGTACTCGCCCGATGGCGCGGTGCGCCAGTACCTCGCCGCCTTGCAGAGTGGGGATGCCGCGACAGCGTGGGCTGAGATACAGATTTCAGCTCCCACCCAGCCGGTTGCGGCTGCTCTTCTCGATGAGGCCGCCTTACAAGCCGCCTTTGCCCAATCCAAGCCTGACGTGCGAAGCTTCGATATCACCAGCACCACCGTCGTCGATGCCAGTTCGAGCTTGGTCGCGTTCAGTTACCAGACTTCGAGTGGCACCAAGCAATACAAGTTCCTGGTCGAGCGTTCGGGGCAGAGGCGATTCGGCCTCTACCCGGTTTGGCAGCTTGTCGTACCCCCAGCCGTGCTTCAGGTCACCGTCCCAGCTGGATCTGGGGGACTGGCGGTTGATGGCAAGGCTCTCGACCTGGCCGTGGGCGCCTCCTACACATTGGCCTTGCTGCCCGTCGTACACAAGATCGAGTTCAAAGCCAGCCAGATGCTGACTGCTCAGGCAATCAAGGTCGACGCAACCTTCTCGGCCGGCCGGACCGTGAATTACCAGCCCAAGCTCACGCCCGCCGGCGCCGCCGAGGCGCAGGGCGCGATCGCAGCTTATTTGGCTGGCTGCGGCAAGCAAATCGATCTATCGCCCAATGGATGTCCGCAGAGTTACAGCAACCCCTTCATCGGTAGTGGCACCTGGCAGCTGGTTGGCGATCCCACACGGGATCTCGCACTTAACTTCGACCAGAACCTCAACCCCACCGCCACCGGGCACTTCCAGATGGTGATCTCGTACCAGGAGGCCGGGATCGACGGCGTCAACCACTGGCCGTCGAGTGGGGGCTACAAGGCTGCCCTTGCTCTGACCGCGAGTGACGTGAGCGTCATTTCAGTAATCAGCGCTAAGGATCTGCCCGGGCTCCAGCGTCCCGACGGAGCTACCGATCAAGCGGCGAAGGACCTGGTGACGAAGGCGTTTGGCGCCTGCGCAGCCGCCAAATCCGCTTCTCCGGCCGACTGCCCTCAAGGTCTGGCCTTCACGGACGTGACCAATGTGTCCTGGGCACTGAGTGGAGACCCGCTTGCAGGCGCCACCGTAACGTTCGATCAAGCGACCGGCTTGTTGACGGTCAAGGGCAAATTCAGCATGACATCTACCTACTACGTGAACGGCTACTCGTCAGGACGCCCCAGCTATACGACGTCCTTCGAGGCCTACTTGCTCTGGAATGGACAAGCCCTGCAATTGGTCACCATCGCGGGCGACTTCTGACAAGGTGTTGCAGCTGCGCGGGGCGGGGCGCATCAAGCGTCCTGTCCCGGCTGGCGGCGCCGCAGACCCAAACCAACCACCGGCGGTGGGCCAAACGTGCCCACAATGATGGGCCAAACGTACGCCTTCGGCGTAACAAGATAATGTCGGCCTAGCCGACCATGGAAGTTACTGTGCACGACGAGGTCGAAAATGCCCTGTCTGACGTTGTCGAAGGTTGGTGTCCACTCTGCCGCGTCCAACTTGTTCGACATGCTGATCGAGCTTGCTGCCCATGCGGTGGGTGTTCCTTTCGTGTCGAGAACGACACCTTGTTGATGACTTCATGCACCGCGCACCCCGCCCGCTCGTGCGCTCACTGGGAAGAGGTCTGGCGACTGGGTGGCTGGCGCACCTAGTTGTTCTTAGGGAAGCCGCCGACATGAGATTCTTAGGGCACTAAGGATATGCCCCGCGGCGTGCGAATTGCTCCTACCTCGACCACGATCGATGACTTGGCCGCTGATCGGGCACCCACCGTATTTCGGCTACTGGATGCCGCAGCCAAGAGTTCCACGAGCGAGGCTGCCTTCCGTGCTGTGGCCGCAGACGCCTTTGCTGACGCGGCTGCGCAGGTGCGCTTAAGTGTGGAACCACGCCACGAATATCACATCGCACGAGGCAATGCTGACTCGGTCTACAACCGCTTGGTCCTCGAGTACAAGAGGCCGGGCCTCCTTCGGCGCACTAATACGTCACCTGCGAACCAAAAGGCGATCCTGCAGGTCGAAAGCTACATTCTCGACATCGCCAAGCGAGAACATCGTGAAGCACAACGCCTGGCCGGCGTGATCACTGATGGTTGCTATTTCATATTCGTGCGGCGCGTCGGCGAGGGCTGGTCCGTCGATGACGCTCTTCCCGTCGAGGTAGCGTCAACCCAACGGTTCTTGCGTTTGCTCTTCTCGTTGTCGGTGGGCGCAGCGCTCATTCCTGAGAACCTGCTTGAGGACTTCGGTCCTCAGAATTGGCGTGCCAAGTCGGCCGTGCGGGCACTTTACCGAGGCTTCTCCTCGAGTCGTAATCCCCTGGTGTCGCGGCTGTTCGACCAGTGGCGTACATTTTTCAGTGAAGCGACCGACTACCGCGAGTGGGCTGAGCGAATTGAATCCAAACCAGAGTTCCGAAACTTCGTCTCGTCTCTCTGGACGAAGGAGGAAATCCGACATCTGGAGCCTTCAAGGGTCTTCTTCATTCTCCACACCTACTACGCTCTGCTTATCAAGCTGGTCGCGTCATTGGTGGCGGCCAGGTTCGCCGGCGAGGGCGCTACGCCTGTCGCGGATCTATCAAGGGTTCAGAGCGGTGAGCTGCGGCCAGCCCTAGCCGACCTGGAACGCGGTGGCCTATTTCGGAAGCTAGGAATCCGCAACTTCCTGGAAGGAGACTTCTTCGGCTGGTATCTGTCTGCATGGAACGATGACATCAGTGAGGCAGCGACTTCAATCGTTGGTCGCCTTGCGCAATACGATCCTGCCGCCCTCGAGCTAGCTCCAGAGAATGCGCGCGACCTTCTGAAGAAGCTCTATCACTCCCTTCTTCCGAAGGAGATTCGGCATGACTTAGGTGAGTACTACACCCCAGATTGGCTCGCCGAGCGCCTAGTTCGTCAGACGCTTGGTCCCAGAGACCTTGGGGATCCTGCAAAACGTGTTCTTGATCCGGCATGCGGATCTGGCACTTTCCTACTCCTTCTAATCAACTTCAATAAAGGAGCGAACCGCACGAGAAGGTCTCGCCCCGGCCGAAGTACTGCGCCTCGTTCTACGGAATGTCGTGGGTTTTGACCTCAACCCACTAGCGGTAGTCGCTGCTCGCACAAACTATCTAATCGCGCTCGGCGACTTGCTCAAGGCTCGAGGCACGGCTGATATCGACCTCCCTGTTTATCAGGCCGATTCAATCCTTGCGCCGTCACAAGCGACAGATCTCTTCGATTCGGATACATATCCGCTAAAGACCGCTGTTGGCGTCTTCCGGATACCCTCAGTGTTCGCTGCGCAGGAGCGAATGGATATCCTGGCCAACCTTCTGGACGAGGGAGTTGAGGCAACCGAGACTGACGACAGTTTCCTCAAGAAGGTGACAAGCAGGGCCCACCTGAACACTGATGAGCAACTCAGGGCCGGCCCCAAGCTAGCATCCCTTTACCGACAACTCTGCGAACTCCATGATTCTGGGCTCGACGGCGTGTGGACACGCATCATAAAAAACGCCTTCGCTCCCGTATTCCTTGAACCTTGCCACTATGTCGTCGGAAACCCCCCGTGGGTGAATTGGGAGAACTTACCGGACGAGTATCGCTCCGACACGAAGCCAGTTTGGGAACATTACGGGCTCTTCCCTCACCGTGGCATGGACACAATCTTAGGCAAGGGTAAGAAGGACATATCTTCGTTGATGACGTATGTGGCCGCTGACAAGTATCTGCGCCGCGGTGGTCGTCTCGGCTTCGTGTTGTCTCAGTCGCTCTTTAAGACATCCGGAGCCGGTCAGGGGTTCAGGCGATTCATGTTGCCGGGCGACATTCCACTAGGCCCGATAGCGGTCGAGGATATGGTTGCTCTTAAGCCGTTCGAGGGTCCGGCCAACCGCACCGTTGTCGCCATATTCGCGAAGGGCCACATGGTGCGCTACCCAGTGCCCTACCAGGTGTGGCGAAAACGAGGTTCGGGGCGAGGTAAGGCCCTTGGTTTTGATACGCCGTATGAGGAGGTGACGAAGGAAAAGATCACCTTCAGCGCATGGAACGCAACTCCGGTACGTGACACAGACGCCACCTCGTCCTGGATCACTGCCCCACCCACGGTGCTAGCTGCTCTTCGCACGCTGTTGACACCGTCGCAGTACAAGGCTCACGAGGGCGTGAATTCTGGGGGCGCCACAGGAGTGTTCTGGCTCGAAGTAATCGGCCAGCGCCGTGACGGTCACGTCGTGGTAGCGAACTTAACCGAGACCGCCAAGCGGCGAGTGGCTTCCGTGCAAACGACCATCGAACCTGACCTCCTCTACCCTTTGCTGAGGCAGAAAGATATCAGCCGCTGGTCCGCCTTCACATCGTCCTCCATTCTCATGACTCAGGACCCCAAAACGCGGCGAGGCCTTGACCGAGAAATACTTCAGCACAAATTTCCACGCACATGGGCCTACCTGAATGGCTTCGAGAAGGAACTGCGTTCTCGCAAAGCCCTTGCCCGCTACTTCTCGGGTCGTGATGAATTCTGGTCAATGTTCGACGTTGGCACCTATTCCTTCGCGCCCATAAAGGTCGTATGGCCAAATATGGCCAGCGAAGTGTCTGCCGCCGTCGTTACGACAGTCGACGGCAAGCCGATTCTTCCCCAACACATCGTTAGTCTGTTGGCCTGCGACTCACTTGATGAGGCCCACTACTGCTGCGCAATATTGAACAGCGCACCGTTCAATTTGGCCGTTCAGAGCTACTCACAGCGTGGCGGTAAGAGCTTTGGAACGCCTCACATCTTGGATTATGTGAACCTGCCTTCTTTTGCGCCCAACAATGCTATTCATCAGGATCTCTCGGCGTTGTCACGGCACGCCCACGCCCTAGTCGCTGGCGAACGCGACTCCGAGCTCGCCGACGTGGACGAGCAGGTGAACGCTCGCGCTGCCGAGCTCTGGGGAATCTCTAAGGCTCAATTGGCTCAAGTAACTACTGCGCTGAGTACCCTCGCGTCATGACCAACCCCTTTGCTCCGCTTCAGCCGGCGCTTCAAGTGATCACTCGCGAGGCCAAGGTGCTGCCCGCCACTGGCCAAGCCATGGAGGACCTTATGAGGCCCGATCACGAGGAAGTCATCGATCGGCTTCGTCAGGGGGATGAGAAGGTTCGCGAAGTCCTCATTGAGTCGCCCAATCGCGAGGCATATGTCGCCTTGCAGCCAATTCATCGGACGGACCGGCACCTACTGCGATATTTCCTGGACGGGTCCGCCCGCACGTTCTTCTTGGGCGATGCGGTCGAGGGGAATCGACGATCTCCAATCCATGTCGCACAAATCGGAGCAGCAGCAGTCTGGCGCGCCGACTCAGGCGCCCTTAGAGTTGCGGGCGCCGTACACAAGATCGTTCTGATGCTGGATAAGAAAGCCCTTTCCTTCTCCGATCAGGTCGAAAGGCTGGTCCAAGAGGCTGGGCCCCGCTTTGGTTTCCTGGACACGATGGAGGCTGACGGAGAGAGTGAACGGACGGCGCCAGGCAAGGAGCCTCGGTCTCGTGCAGCCCATAAGGCTCATCATCGCATGGCAATGGAAGAGGAGAAGTTGGGAAGGGGTCTCGAGAGACCTTCAGACCAGTGGCTTGTGCTCGACGGCAGTCTAGGCAAGGATTTACACCCATGGCACGATGTGTCGTCGTTTTTCGGTGTGACTAAGTCGTTTAGTCGTGAGCCGATCTTCAAGCTTCCCGGCGCACGGGGTGGCAAGGTCGTCAATCTGTATGAGCTGTTGGCGGCTCTGCCGTTCTCATTTCGGACATGCGCGTTCGCAGCTCGGTCTGGAAAGGTGGCCGTTTGGTATGTGCGCCTGAGAGAGCAGCGACAGTTGGACTACCCCTTGATGGGCGTTATCAAGGTTGAGCTACCGAACCCCACTACGAACGCAGTCCCCACCGACCTAGTAAACGAACTCTCATGTGCACTAGTTGCGGAGCGGCAAGCCACACCTCACGGGAAGGACATTCGGTGGCATGCCCACCTATACCCAATCTACATGGCAGAGCAGACGGTGAAGAACGGCTTCATTTCCACAGAGGCGCTCAAAGCTGGCATTAAGTGGCCGACCATGGTCGCCCTCGTCGGTGAGGGATAGAGTGGGGCCCGTGGAAGACAGTCCTAATCCGCAGCCAGCTAGTAATGGGCCTGAGACCTTGCAAATTGGCAAGGCATCTGCTACAGAACGAGCCCCAAACTCCTCGGAAAAGTTCTACTTCTGGCTCTCTGGTCGCGAGATAGTCAATCCCTTTGACATCGTGGAGGCTGACCAGCTGGAGGGGACCCGCACCTTTGGCCTCGTAACCAACATTGAGCAAAGCACGGATGCACCCTCACACTTATCCAATTTCATTTCCAGCGACTTCGGCAGCGTTGAAACGACACCTCAAACTCCGCGTCAGGGGGTAAATGTGGCGGAAGTGAGTGTGCTGGCAAACTTCGATCCAGCTGAGCCCAAGAAATATCCAATGGGCATATATATGCCGGTTCAGAGTGACTCGCCAATTCGCTTCGCAGATGAGGCCGGCATCCATGTGGCCCTCGGCATCGACAAGATGTTTGACTACGAGCGTGAGTATGGGGAGAAGATCACGATTCCGGCCGGGCTTATCAGGATGTCCAATGGAGCCAAGGTCAGGGTCTTCTTGGATAAGCGATACGTGTTAGGGCCTGAGGGGGCCCACGTCAACATAGCAGGAATCTCGGGGCTGGCGACCAAGACCTCCTATGCAATGTTCTTGATCCAGTCGATTATCCAGACGGTGGGCTCCAAAGACATCGCGGTCATCATTTTGAACGTGAAGCAGAACGATCTATTGGTTATTGATAAGGCGCGAAAGAACCCAAAGCCAGAGGAGCTGGCAGCCTGGGAGTACCTTGGGCTAAAGCCCAAGCCGTTTGAGAACGTTCGTTACTTGCTGCCTTGGGGCAAGGAGACTCAGACTACGGGTCTACCAAACTCCTTCGGCGAGCCGCCGTCCCAGTACCAGACCTATGCGTATTCGCTTGACGACGTTATTGGGAACCGGGCAAATCGAGGCCCCGGCCTGGATCTGTTGATCCGTGTTCCAGACCCCTGGGACACGTTAGGCGCGCTGATTGGAGAGATCCAGCACGGTATTGCGAATCAGGAACCCAGTTGGCGACCCGTACGGACATGGAACGACCTCTTGAACGGTCCACCGCTAATGCAAGCAGGCGTGCCACAGCGAGTTAGCAATGTTGAAGCACGGTCAGTGGGAAGGTTTGTCCGCGTTCTGCGCCGCGTGGTCCGAAATCGACAGTCAGGAGTCTTTGTCGAACAACGTGGTGAACGCAGGGCCGTTAATCTCGGCGAAGAGATCCGGAAGATCGAGGGCGGTCAGACTACCGTGATCGATATCGCCAAGCTAACTGATGAGGAGCGGGCGCTTGTCTTTGGTCACATAATTCAGGAGGTCTATGCAATGTATGCCGAGGCGTCCGTAGACGACTCGGGTGAGTTGCCAAAGAAGGTTATCATCTTTGTCGACGAGCTGAATAAGTACGCCCCGGGAAGACGGGACGATACGAGTTCCTCGATCCTTGAGTATGTTCTAGACATCGCCGCCCGCGGTCGGTCGCTCGGGTTGATTTTGATCTCTGCTGAACAGTTCATGAGTGAAGTTCATGGGCAAGTGATCGGAAATGCCTCAACCAAGGTTATTGGCCGCAGTGATTCTGCAGAACTCTCACAAGCTGCTTACCGCTTCATTCCTCAAGACGTCAAAGCCCACCTGACGAGACTCGACAAGGGCGAGCTCCTGCTCTCTCACCCTATTTATCGGCAATCGGTGCGAATCGAGTTTCCAATGCCCGCTTATCAGTCGATTGGCCATTAATGCTTCGGTGACTCTACCGAGGACTCTTTTTGCCTTGATCTCGTGAGCCTGAACACGACGCCGATTGTCAGGCGTCCCCATTGGATGTCACATGTAACCTCGCGGCACCTTGCCACCGAGCCCATACATCGGTGGCTGTCGTTTCCTCACAGCTTCTCGCCACGGCTTGTCACAGAGCTAGCCGCTATGTGGTGTCTCAATTCCGAAAATGTGGTACTTGACCCGTTTGTTGGAGCCGGCACTACTCAGGTTGCATGTCGGTCGGCTGGGATCCGGTCGACGGGCGTAGATCTATCACCACTCGCTGTCTTTGCGACTCGTGTGAAGGTCTCGAACATCCAAGCGGCCGATCTCGATGAGGCTCGTCGGGTTCTAGTGGGCGACGTCCGCATTCGAAGCAGACTGCCGGGCGACGCCTTGTACGATGACCTCGTCGTGCGCGCCCTTCCGGGCACACTGCTGCCAACGTTGGACGGAGTGCGACGAGCTATATCAGACCTCAACTGTCATGCCGAAACGAAGGAAGCCTTGACGCTGGCGCTGCTGGCGGTAATTCCCAGATTCAGTCGTCTCGTGAGGAAGGGAGGATGGCTTGAGGAGCGCTCCGAGTCCATGCCAGCGAGTCGCGTGGCAACAGAGTTGGACCGCCAACTCGAGATCATGGTCGGCGATATCGTGGCGCCCAAGGAAACAGAAGTGTCGACGGTGGTAGAGGAGGCAGATGCGCGGCAGGTACCGATGCCGGATTGCTCTGTAGACGCCGTTATTACGTCGCCGCCATATCTCAATAGACACGACTACACCCGGGTCTTCGGGGTGGAGCTGCAGTTCGGCTTCTTGAATTGGGAACAACTGCGGAAGCTGCGCTACCAACTCATGCATTCGCATCCTGAGGCGCGGCCGGTTCGCGCGCCGCACGATGCCTACGTTGAGCCCCGTGAGGTTGGAAAGGCTGTTGAGACGCTGTCAAAGAAGTATCGCGGTGAGTCACGACTGCCTCGCATGATCCGGGGTTACTTCGAGGATATGTATTTAGTAGCCACTGAGATAACCCGCGTTCTAAAGCCTGGAGGCCGAGCTGCTTTGGTGCTTGGGAACGTCAGCTATGCAGGCATTCCAATCCACGTGGATCGAACCACGGCAGCTATCGGCCAACAGGCTGGTCTTACGCCTGAGGTCATATATGCCGCTAGGTATAGGGGCAACAGCGCACAGCAGATGAGCGCTTATGGGCGCCGACCTCAAAGGGAGTCCGTCGTAGTGCTCAAGAAGCCTTTACGCAAGGGTGACTGACTCCGTCGTCGAGCTGTGGGCAACCCTTACTGAAGGGCGTGATTGCGGTGCGGAAGGGGTTGATCGGGCGGGGCAGGTTGAATCGAAAGACTGAGGCGCTGTGGGGCTCGCATATTATTGGCGGGCAGGCTACTCGGGCGTAGGGCCGCCTAACGGATAGGATCTCGAGCTCCGATGCTTTTCGCTCTCGCGCAGTCCTGGCTTCGGCTGCTCCTCGATCCGGCTGATATGAGGCTGCGAGGCCATGGCGGCCTTTAGCCAGCTGGAGATCCGTGGTGCCTTAGCCGGGATGCTTTGTCTAGCCGGAGATGGTTCTCGGTTGGCACCGGGAGTTGGTGAGATCCAGAAGCTGAATCTGCAAATGGCGAAGGACAATCCGAGGCGGACCAAGCATTCGGACTTGCCTGTTGACCGTTCTGACGAATTTGAGTGCCCACAGGGATATGCGCTGGCGCCCGACAGCATAGGTGCCCAGTTCGGGAGAAGGTGGCGCCTAAGAGACCACGGTCACCCCAGATGCTCTGAGTTGCTTGATCTTCAAATCAACCGATTTGCGGATAAGCTCGTTGAGCTTCTCTTTGGATACTCCCCCGTCAATGTGCTTATACATTTCGCGAGCCTGCGCTTCTACATGATCGCGCGTTACAGTGCGTGGCGAATTCATTGAGCATCCCTCCTACTGCTTTTGCGGTGCCTTTGAAAGTGATGACCATAGCCGAAACACGGCGAGGTCCGCAAAATCCCGGAACCAGTACTTTGCCGCTGCATGTTTGGACGACTTCACCTTAAGGAACTCCGCGTTCGATTGGAGCGAGATTGCCAAGTGTTCGGCGACATCGTCTGGCTTTGGGACTTCACCTAAATCAGCCTTTGCAAAGTCATAGACCCTTTGCGTAACTTCCAACCAACGCTGCCGGTGGTCGGTAAGCTCCTTCGCAAAGTTGGCGTTGGTGAGGCGGCGTTCTGTTGCAGTAGTCAGTCCCACAGTGTCACCTAGCGACAGCAAGGCCTGTAACCGCAATGGTCGCAACGAGTGTAAGTCCGAGCGAGATCTTGAGGGCCAGCAAAGCCAAGTCACCCACGTCAGAGCCTTCGAGAGCAAACAGCGCTAGGCCGGCAGCCACCAAGCCGAGCGCGGCGCTGACGCCCATTGCGCCGGCCCCCACTTGCAACGGAAGCTTTGCTGTTCGTTCGTCCGCAGGGCCGAAGCGCGCAAGGCTCGAAAGCAGGAAACCTTGGAAGACTAGCAATAATCCGGCCAAGGCAGTTGCGGCCCCCAGGGCCGCGGCAAGCAATGTCGTGCGATCGGTCCCTGCACAGGAACAGGAGGTCAGCACTATATGTAGTGTCCTCAAAGCCTAGATTGGTCCATATGTTGTGCCGATGCCTCCCAAGTGTCAAGACTGCTTGGTGTCAAATCGGTTAGTGGGATTCTTGGCGGTCACCCACACCTATCCTGGTCCGTACCCATCCCAAACGAATGGTCGGATTTAGCGAGTTACTCCAGTAGCGGGGTGCTTATCGCCTGCGGTAGCTGTTCTAGGAGTCTAGCGAAGGAGTCTGCCGGCAACGCGGCCTTCGCCCCGACGCCTGTGGTCGTGGTACTGCGCGGAGCTGCGGCATCATCTAACTATGGTTCCAAACACAGGCGAGCCTCGCTTCAATGCGGCTTCATCTGACGAACCGTATGACGACCAAATCCATCGTGAATACTCACGGTCTATTCGATGGGGTGCTCAGGAGAGCCGCCAACAACGGATATGCCTCAACGTGCCCTAGGTGCCTACTCCATGTCTGGAGCCCGCGTCAACCAGCCAACTTGGCCTGCCATTTGGCGATCGACAGAGTGAGCCCGCGGTCCGCTGCCTCCCCTTGAGCGGCGCCGATGAGAGGACCTGTCACGTTCGGCTCACTAGATGCGATCGCAGCCAATTCAGCCTTGTCTTGCCCGAGCCGCTCGATCACCACAGCTCCCACAAGCACGCCTTCCGGCTCATATGCCCCTAGTTGGAAGATCGCGTTTTCAGGATGGATCTGACCGTCATCCGCCGCGAAGGTCCCTCCCTGTTCGGCAATGAAGTCGATCGCCGCCTGCAACTCGAGCTCACCATATGTCACAGACGCACCTCTCTTATTTTGCCATCTGGTTTGAAGTCGATCGGCGCGAGCGTTGCCCGAGACCTCTCAGGGCGAGCTGCCTCCCGCCGGACGCTGGGAGCCGCCAAATGCGGCGCCTGGCAAATAACCCCTGCCCTGAACACCTGACCGTCTGCTTAGGAGTATTCGGACTCGCGGCGGGTTCCTCGTCAAACTGATCTACCGGACCGACTGATGCGGGAATCAGAGTGACAGACAACCTACTCTAATGCCAAGGGCTCTAAACTCCGCACCGTGACTTTGGCCGAGCTGCTACCCAAGCTCCTGGCAACGGCAGATCAACTTCAAAAGAAGACAGCTGCCAACGAGGCCAACACAAAGCATCACGTGATCGAGCCTCTCCTTGTGGCGCTCGGCTGGAACCTCGACGACTTCGATGAGGTCGACCGTGAGTTCAGGGTCTTCGACGGGACGTATCTCGACTATGCGCTACGGGTCGATGGAAAGCCCAAGCTGTTCGTGGAAGCTAAGGCCCTAGGCAAGAGTCTCAGCGACAAGCAGTTCATTGCCCAGACGGTCAACTACGCAAATAATGAGGGCGTCGTCTGGTGCGTGCTGACGAATGGGCTCGCCTACCACATCTATAAGTCCAACGAGCCTGTTCCAATGGAGCGCAAGCTGCTATTCGAACTCGACCTCACCGAAGCGACCAACGTCGGGGACGACCACGCTATTGTCGAAGCCCTGCAGATCTTGGGACGAAGCTCAGTCAAGGACGGGAAGCTTGACGCCTGGGGTGAGTCCGTTTTCGTAGACATGCGCACCCGAGCCGCCCTAGCCAAGCTGGGAAAGGAGCCCACGGCGAAATTTGTGGCCGCAGTTAGCGGAGCAATCGACGGTCCAATCATCGAGCCCAAGAGGCTAGGCGCGAGCCTTGCACGCGTCCTGGGTGATCTGACAAGCACAAAGATGGGGGCTCTCGTCGGCGCTCCGCCACAGCCAGCGCCGAACGCAGCGCATGGAGGCAAGGCCTCAGCTCTCGTGGGCTCGCCCTCGAAGTCCACCTACCCGATCGGGCAGCATACCGCCTCAAAGCCCGCGTCCATTGTCGATCTCTTCGAACACGTGGACTCGTACGCAACGGCACTTGGCGAGGACGTTCAACGCAGGCCGGTCAAGCTGTACATCGGCTATTACGCTGGCAAACATTCTTTCTTCACTCTTGAGTTGCAGAAGACCAAGATCTATGCCTACGTTGCCATTCCGCCGAGTGACGCCAAACCGTGGGATGCCACCGACATGAGGGATGTCACAAAGATCGGTCATTACGGAATGGGAGATACCGAGTTTGTCCTGCGTAGCAGCGACCAACTCCCTCGCCTCAAGTCCCTGATTCAGCAGTCGTACATCCGAAACCGCAAGTAGCGCTTCGGCGGCCGACCGTCGGGGACCGTGGGCTGTCCCCTTTCATCGGGCACCCCATCCTGCGCAGTACATCAGGCATGGGGTGTTGGAGCCCGCACGACGCAGGAGACAATCGATCGAATCTCTGGGGTACAGCGCACATTCGCTCGCGAAGTCGCATCGTGGCAGTTTGCTATCGATGAGACTTCGGAATCTCGACCATACAATACGCGAACTGATGTTTGGTTCCCGGTAGAATTGATTTCATGACTGACCCGATCACCTCTAGACTCGCCAATCGTCCTGTCCCAACCAAGTGCCCACGTTGTTACGGTCGGATTGAGGTCACGATGGCGGACGCTCTCGCAGGAAGAGCGATCACCTGCCCCTCGTGTCACCGGAATATCCAACTAAAAGCCGATAGTTCCGTGGCCCAGAGCCTCGGCATCGTCGACCTAGCGATGCGCGACCTGCGCCGCACAATCGAGAGGTTCCGCCGCTAGCACTCCAACCTCCACTTCCCGTACCGGTTACCGTGGCCGGCTCAATGTCGAGCGTTCCGTTCATGCGTGGGGCGAGGCCGATGACAAGATCCGCCAATCGCAATCATCAAGATAGCTACCGCTCGTTCAGAGGGTAGTTCCGTGCATCCGACAATCGTCGCCATTTCTGCAGACAGCTATCTCAGCCAACTCCGCAGCGCCGCCTTGTCTTCGTCCGCCAGCCTTGCTGCCCTGAAATCGCTAGAACAGAGTATTGCTGCCTGCACTCTGTGGAAGTCAGAGGTGCCGATAGAGAGCGTGACGTTCTCCTGGGAGGTAATGAGTCGAGTCCCGCTCCTTGATGCCGACATTTTCACTAATCACTACCAGCTCGGATATGGTCGCGACGACGCCCCTGTAGTCAGCATTGGAACCGAGCATGCCTACCAACTCCTAGTAAGAGATCCCGATGGTAGCTATCGGGACGTCGGGCTCAGGGAGATCACAATTGAATCCGCCTGCGCTCTGTACTGGCTTACGGATTCGCGCCCAGACGTCACCTTCAAGTTGAACGGCTGCCCTGAATGGCGCTGGCGGCGACAGTTCAGCAATAGCTGTCCGTACCACATCTACACAGCTGAGTACCACAGGGTCGGTGGCGGCGGTACCTGGGCGACGATCGGGCGCGGCGTGCTGCAGGCGGGCGATTCGTGGCGCTTAGCCCTTGGCGACCGTTGTTATCAGATCGAATTGAGCGCCTATCCCGCGGTACGAGCTGCTGGAGGGCGGCCTCCAAGTGTGGAGCGTCTGCATTTCCTGGCGGAAGTGCTTGGAGCTTTACGCGAGACAGCACACGTAGCCATCTTCCACGGCACGCCGAAGTTCATGGACAGCGACCCGCGCCTCGAATTGGCTGAAATCTTCCTTAATGTCTCAACCTTGCCAGGTGCCACCTTGACGTCCGACGATCACGGTATGGGAGTGCGTATCTACGACGGCACCAATCACCGAGTCATTTTCGCGGGTGCTCTGAACAGGCGAAACCGCCAGGTGTCGGAGGCCTATCTGGGGTTCCTCGCACGACTCGTGTCCGAGGTCGTTCCAGCGGCGGTCGGTCCATACCAGCAGATTGGCTGACCAGGACTCATTCGGTTTGTTCCTGGCGACTAGAGACAGCGATTGGAGCACCTGGGCTCCCCGCGAGCGTGCGTTAGCCGCTTCTCTTTTGGTTGCTTTGCTTCCGCTTTTCCAGGAGTGATTCCAAACGCGTTCCCATCTTGGTGCCGTGCTTGATTTGCTCCCTCGCGATCAGTCCGAGCCTAAGGAGGGTCTGTAACTTTTCATGCCCTCGGTGCCACCGTAGTCCATTGCAACGCCAATGAGCCGGCAGGCGATTGCTGACACCTCGCTCACCACCGTGATACTTCGGTATCACATGATCCTGTTCCCAGGCGTCGAGACTCTTTGAACGCAGTCGCTTCTCAAAGTCAAGTGGATCGCCACAGAAATGACAATGTCCACTCGTCTTTTCAAAAATGCGTACCAGTGGTCTGTCCGCACCTGCCACGTGGCGGACACTAGCTGGAATTACTCTCCAAACACCGATACGCCAGGTCTTGCCCCGTATCTTCAGTTTCCCGTAGGCACGTGCCGGCGCCTCTTTCTGGCCGGCACGAGGAGTCCCGTTGACCAGGTCGCCGTTCTCGAACGGTAAGACTGTCGCCACTTTCCCATCCTCCAATCTTCAGTTGTTGGGGCGGAGCCAGTTCGCCCCTGACGAATTGTCAAGCTCATGGGGAAGTCTGAAGGTGGAGATTGAAGGCTGCTTTTGCGCGCCAAGCCCTCGATGGCGCCCACGATGTTCAAGTAGAGCTCTGATCGGCCGATGCTTGCGATAAGGCGAGCCTATCCGGAGCATTCAGGTTCGGCACGCCCGAATTCGACACTGAGCGTCAGGTGTCGGGCCCCGCGTGCGCGAAGGCTTGCCGTCGCCCGACTTCCCTCGCTATTGCAAGTCTGTCTGCGTCAACCACGTCAGCGGACACTAGCTGAAAGGAATGGGCTCACTCCGACGCGACCCGGAGTGTCGCCGCAGGGTGTTCCCTGCCGCGACTTTTGACAGGACGATAATAGGGCGGATAATCGCGTCGTAGCCCGCTGCGCTGATGATCAAGCGGGTGGAGCTCAAGGGGGCAGCGCGATGGCTTCAGTACCGTTGACTCTCGAAGACGTGATCGATGCGGCGGCGCGAGAAGGTTCGTTAGACGGCGTCGTGAAATTCCTTAGCGAGCATTCCGGACAGTTGACGATCGGCCTTGGCAAAGCGCTCCACGACGAAGGTAAGTCCGACCTAATGTCGAATCATGCCGACACGGCGGCTTCGGCTTTCTACCTTTCAGCGATGGTCTACACAGCCTTGGGTGAGCTGGGCGAGGCCCTAAAGGAGCGCTTCAACTTGGCCCAGGCAAAGTACGCCACGGCGACGACAAGACAGGAGTATGCGGACCTTATCGAAGCCGTCACAGGCCTCATGATTGAGGCCGCAAACGCCGACGACAAGGCGACATACCGCGATTCCCTAGGCCTTGTGGCCGACTGTGCGCTCTTCGCAGCGGAAGCTGAACAAGGGTTTTCGACCGATGAGGGGCGCTCCTGGCTATTGATGGCATTGCGGTTCGTGGCCTATCTCGGCGACATGGTCGGCGAGCAAGACATCACTGAAGCGCAGACCGCCAGATTTGCTTATGGGACTGCTCTGGTGCACGACCGGTCGAGTGAGGTTCCCTGGGTGAAGGCGACCGAGGAAGCAGAGGTCTATGCGCTGATGCGAAGGCTCGCCCGGCTTGCGGATGAGCTCGTCCCGCCTGACTACGTCTACCCGGATGCGAGCACATCAGCGTTCATTGCCAAAGAACTTGCCGACCTCTCCGACGAGTATGCCAAGACTTTAGGGGTTAAGAACCTCTGAGATGGAGGTCAGCAGAGCTCGACTCCGGTTGGAGATCGCTATGCAGCGGGCGAAAGAAGCAGGCGACAGCGAATCATGGCTCGGTTTGGTATCGAGCTATTGCAATCAGCTCAAGTCGAGCGACGACGAAAATAAGCTCGTAGCGGAGTTTGTTGCGCAGTCCAATTTAGTTCGCGCCAAGAGTCGCACTCGGACAGGGCGTCTCTGGGCTGCGCAGCAAATCAAAGGACTAGTTCCCTCGAGTTTGTTCGAGAGCTGCCTCCTCAACCACTCCGATCTCTCGACTGCGTTCCAACTCACCGAAGCATGTAGGGCGCGACTTCTGCTCGACATGATGTCAAATCTGTACAAGCCACCTGGGCCGGCGATGATCTCGCAGGCTGCTGAGCTCGAGGCTCGCATATTCGCGTATGAACCCGGAACCGATCAGTCTCTGGTTATGCAGGAAATGGAGTTGATGAGTCTCCTACCCCTAATCAATCGCGGCTCAGCCAACAGAGCGCGACTCGACGACGTCAATCACCTAGAGGCCCTCGCTGTGGAGGGCGACTGGGGTTTCTCCGGAGTCGCCACATCCCCGAGTCTTGCTGACATTCAGAAGATGCTTAGGCCAGCCGAGGCTCTTATTGAGTACGTAGAGCTAAGGCTACATGACGGTAGGCCGAGCTACATCGCTCTTGTGGTCACGGGGCAAAGAGCGCAGGCGGTTCGCTTGCCCGTGGATCTCTTATCTCACGATTTGGTGGCCACCATCGAAGTCGATGGGCGTCAGCCGATCGACTCCACTGCACTCGGCAATGCGGTCGCTAACCTCCGATTGGCAATCTCCGATGGCAGCGACGAGGCGGCATTGCCAATACTGCGGGTCCTTTACGAGTACTTGCTGAAGCCCCTCGCGGAAATCGATGGCATGGAAAGCGTGGACCATTTGGTGATTGTTCCGACAGGCTTCCTACATCTCATTCCCTGGATGGCATTGTGGGCGGCGGCCAACGATCCGTCTGTTCAGCAAAGGGCTGTTTCTCTGATACCTAGCGCAGCGATATGGGCGCTCGTGGTATCCCACTCTGATCGCCTACCGTCCAGCTACATGGGCATGGGTGACCCTAAGCTGCAAGATCGCAACCTTCCACGTTTGAAGGAAGCGGGCCGTGAAGTCAAAGAGTTCGCTGAGCGGCTTGGTGGGTGGCATGTCGAAGTTCGGACACAGCAGGATGCGACGAAGGCAGAATTCCTGTCGCTTGCTCCGACTGCTGGCGTCGTTCATGTTGCCACTCACGGAGATTTCCCCGAGATGAACCCACTTGACGAGCATGCGTTCCTCCTCACCCCAGCTCCTGGCGACGATGGTCGGCTGACCGCCAGCCAGATCGCGCCGATGGACCTGCGATGGCTGGGCGTTGCTTTGCTGAACGTGTGCAACGGCGCCGTGTATCGAGTCGGACCGGGCGATGAGCCCTATGGACTTGCGGCCGCTATGATGACCGCCGGGGCACAAAACATAATCGCGCCTTTGTGGCCGATTGCAGACGATTTCGCCCGAGGCGCCGCCGTCAGCCTCGCCGATGACATCATTTCCAAGACGACACTGGCGACCGCGTTCACCTTCGCCATGAACCGCCTGGCGGTCAACGCAGGTATGGTCGATTGGGCCGCCTATTGCCTAATCGGACCTGGGCGCGAGCTCGAGTGGCAATAGGCGATTTGAATTTCGAAGACTGTGGGATTAACTCTGTCTCTTAATAGGAGCATGCGATGAACTGGCGCGATCTCTTCGTTATTCAACCAATAGGTCGTACGGTTCGGGGCCAGCGTCCGCCCATACAAGCTGGAAGTACAACCGGAGCGTTCGTCACAACCCAGTCGATTACCTCGTTTCCCGTCGCCTCGGCAGTTGTATTCGCCGTCTGGAAAGGCGTCGGCTCTATATCAACAAACGTTGCGTTGTCCAAGATCACGCCATTAGTCGTCGCACTAGGAGTTGGCTCACTCGTTTACCTTGCCACTTTGACCGATGTTAGGGTCCGTCGCCCCCAGGGACTTGTGCAATGGGGATCGAGTGTTGGCATTGCCTGCGTGAACTGTGTGCTGCTGTGGGTAGGGGCGCTAGGAATGGCAACCTTGGGGCCCAGTGGAAGCGCCGGATAATCCGCCCTCCTCAACTCCAGTAGCAGAACTGGGGTCCGAGGCTGCAGCCAGCCCGCGACGAGCTTTGAAATCGGGCACGTGCCGTACGCCAGTGAGGACTTGGCGCCGTAGGCCGGCGAGGATTCAAATTGATGCTGACGATAAGCGGCAAATATCTTCAGCTAACTGTCGCCAAAGGTGGGCCCACGATAGTGTTGGAGCCCCGGGGCCGTGTTGTCCGCACCGATTTGTCCGATATGTGCCACGACCCCGGTTCCGAGCAGTGTAGGACCGGAGTCGTCTGGGTGCTTACTGTCGATGACTATCTTCCTATCGAAAAGGTGCGGAATGGTCGGGGGTTGTGTGATACCTCATCACGATTCATGATCAGGGCGACAGGATGGGGATACCGCGGGTTCAGTCATCCGAGGAGTAGTGAATCGTGAGCCTCGACTGGATAGCACTCAGTGCAGCCACTTCAGGGGCGGCTGGCGGAGCCACCAGCCTCGACTGGATAGCACTCAGCGCAGCCGCTGCAGGGGCGGCTGGCGGAGCCACCAGCCTCGACTGGATAGCACTCAGCGCAGCCGCTGCAGGGGTCGTGGCTGGCGGAGCCGCCGTGGTAGCCCTTTGGTATCAGGTCGACCTCGCTCGTGGGACTTCGAGCATCGACAACATGGTGCGGATGGAGGGTCAATGGCATAGCCCAGAGATGGAAAAGAGGCGCGCTAGCGCTGCCGCCACACTCCTGAAACCAAACGCTACAGCGGCGGATGCGGAGAGTGACGACCTCGTTGCCATCATGACTTTCTTTGAACAGCTGGGTTACCTCGTCAAAGAAAAGGCAATTAAGGCCGAGGCTGCTTGGGAAGCGCTATCGGACTGGTCGCTGCCGTGGTGGGTCGCCTGCTATCCGTTTGTCAAAGCACAGCAGGATATCAACCGGACATATTGGGAAAATTTCGCATCTCTGAACAGCGAAATGGTGGCGGTCGAGTCGAGACGAAGGGCGCTACCACAAGACAGAGTCATCCCGAATCCCGACAGCGTTCATACGTTCCTGGTTGATGAACGCAGCGTTGCAGCGGGCGATGGGGGCAAGCAGATGAAGAGAAGTTGGCGCCGCCGCCAGTTTCGCGTGCCTTAGCCGCACCTGAGACTCGAGTACAACGCAGTGCACTGACCCTAAATTCACGCTCAGACTGGGTTAGTTTGTGCCGAGCGTCTCAGGGAATCTTGCTCAGGTCCGAGGATTGCAAAGCAGTCGCTAATTCGATTTGTAATATCCAGGTCTCCTCGCGCTTCCTGGCGGCGGCCGAGACGCGTTAAAAGGGCGGCTCGGACGGCGCTTGACAAGCAATAACCTAATCCTATGATTGCCGCCAAGTCACGCGAACGACACTCGGCGCATTCCTGGCCCCGGTCATAAGTAGGCGTGGAGGCGGAGTTGATGGGCAGCTGGTGCTTGCCCGTGAGGAGCCACCGATGGGACAGTTGCGAATTGCACCAACAATCTCCGGCGCAATCTCTCTTGGCGCATACGAAGGCGGCGCACTAGCAGCCCTGCTGGTTGCAGTACAGGCCCTTCAAGCGAAGGATCAGGACGCAATTCGCATCGATGCGATCGGCGGAGCCTCCGCTGGCTGCATGACAGGGGTAATGGTGGCCAAGATCCTGAGCGCAGGCCTTGACCCTGTCGCGAGCATGTACCAGACGTGGGTTGAAGCGGCAAGCCTTGATAACTTGAAAACATCAACAGGCAAGGGCCCACTCACGATGGACAACTTGATCGGGACGCTTAAGAGCATCATCGCGTTACCGATCGATGCCGAGAAGGCCCAGGTAGCGTCGATCACCGTCCGTGGCATCATCTGCTGCCTACGCGGCTTCGACTACGAGATTCGAGGTGTCTCCCAGATTCGAGGTGTCTCCCAGGATGGAGAGCAGGAGCGCCACATCGACGCCGTCACCTTCGTCGACTGGAGCACCTTTACCTTCCATTCCGACGGGACGATCGATCCGCCCGGCACCAAATGGCTCGACCCAGGCGGGCCGGTCGATATAGCTCTCGCATCCGGTTCCAACGCAATGGGCTTTCCGCCCCGACCAGTAGATCGATCGGGCGAGCCGTGGACTCGATATTTGGCCGAGGGTGCGCAGAACCTCCCCAGCAACACCCGAACGCTTTGGTTCACCGATGGCGGAACCCTGGACAACGAACCACTGGGGCACACCCTCGACCTCACCAACGACTTGGATCTAACCGGCGACGACCAGTTGCCCAGTGATGGGCTGCGGCTTCACCTGCTGATCCATCCACATCCGGCTCCGGCCGAATCGGGCGATGCCTGGGCGCAGACTCCACCTAACGATCCGAGTTGGGATGCAACACTGGTTCGGGCTGGCAAGCTGATCGCTACCCAGAGTCTCTACGACGATCTGAACCACGTCGCCAAGTCCAACTCCCGAATTCGGTGGACTGCCCAGCTGGGATCTGTCCTGGCCGACCTCCTGCATCAACTCGACCAGCCAACCCAGGACAAGTGGAAGGCCGCCCTTTCAGATTTCGTTTCCGAAGTCAGAAGCGATAAGGATCGACTTGGTCGGTCCTCCGGCGCAGGGGGCGTTGCCGGCACCCTTGACGAGGCCATCGGCGCCGCGCTCGGAGAGGCATCAGGATTCGGACGAAAGCAGGCCGTGGAGGTTGACGTTGTCTCACCGCTTATCCTTGGTCGCCCAGAGCCGGTCGCTGACCTCCTCGCCGGCGACTTCCTCTTTGCTTTCGGAGGATTCCTGGATAGTCGTTTTCGCCAGAGCGACTTCGCGCTTGGCTACATGTCGATGCAGAAGTGGTTGGCCGACAATTTGGGGCGTTTAACTGGGCTAGGCGTGACCGACGTTTTGGCTGCGGTCGATGCGGCGAAGCATCCCGCATGCGCTTTCGATCCGGTGGCGGCTTCGAACCCTTGGAGTCGAGTCACCGCCTGGGAGCGGCTCCAGGCGATGGCAGTTGCGGCCCACTTCGCGAAGATAGCAATCGGCTAGCCCATTACTGCAACTGGAGCGCTGATGGATCAGTCAGCATCATACCTTCGATGACGCTCAGGCCTAGGCGCGAACTGATTAGGAGGAGGTCCCAGGAATGGATGCCAACCAGATAGAAATGCGGTTCTTGAACGAACTCCGCAGCACTCGAGGGCATAGAACGTTCACGGCAAACTCTGCCCTCGATCTCGTTTTCCAGATTCAAACCGCCGCGAACAGAATGGTCGTCGAAGACCGCACCAGCGAGAAGGACCTTGCGGAGGCAACTAAGGCCTTTGCGGTTTTCTTAGACGAGATGGACACGGTCAGAGCGACGCTCGGATACTCGGAGTTCCGTGAGGAGACGATTAGCGGAGCCATAGTTAAGCTCTGTCCGGGTTTTTGGCCCTTTTGCTGAAATGGCTGAGATGGGCAAGGCAATTGAGAAAGCGTTTGATTTCGCTCAGGAGGCAACAAAGCAGCTGATCGCGCTCGCTACGGGCGTAATCGCGCTGACAGTCACCTTCCTGACGAACGTTGTCAAGACGGCCCCCGCAGGCTCTGTGGGTTTCCTCCAGGCGTCATGGGTACTCTTCCTTCTGTCGATCGTTTTTGGTGTCGCTACGCTCTTGATGCTTGCCGGGAACTTGGAGCGCCCAGGCGAAGGCAAGATGCCGTCTATCTACCGCGGGAATATCGTCGTTCCATCGATCCTGCAGATCCTCACTTTCTGCTCAGCTGTTGCCTGCGTTTTGGCGTTTGGCTTCGAGGCGGTCTAAGTGGCATCTAGCGCTCGGCGTTGAATTGAGGGGCGGGCGCGGGCCAGCGTGCACTGTGCCCTTGTACCGGTTGGTAGCGATAAGCGATTGATATCGTGCTGTACCCTCCCGAAAAGGCGACAAATGGGCCTATTCTCGATTGGTGGCGGCCCGCACTCCGATGCCCGACCCGACGTTCCGTCTAGCAGCAGCGTTGACCGCGAGCATCAGTATTCGTCCCCCCGACTACCAGGCTTTGACAGTCGGAATCCTGAGTCTGTGGCTCGCCGATCCCATCACTGCTTTGACAGCTGCCTATGGGCTTCGGCATGACGCATCCTTAGCGACTGTTCAGATCTGGGGAGCGGCAACTCTAGCCGGCACTATCGGAGTCTTCGCAATCGCAGCAACCCTGTCCTCTCCCTCGGCCGAGGCCTGGACCGCGTTGGGTTGTTCCGTCCTTTTCGTGCTCATCTGCGTGGTTGCGACTGCAATTGGCTGGCATGATCGAGTCGAATTGCTGGCTGCCGCCGACGAGTCAATAAACGCAGCGGTCGAGTGCTGAAGTGTCCTTGAGTCTTCTGATCGCGCTCATATCCATCCTCGACCTTCTAGCACTCGCGGTGGTTGCGGTATGGAGATACAGACGTTGGGCAAGGGCGGCCACTAGCTTGTTGACGATATACGAGCGTCGCGGGACCGCCCTGGCAGGACTTCCCACGCACGATGCCGGGGATGATGACCTGCGTGAGGGGTTCTTCGCGTACATACTTCGGACGAGCCTTAATGAGCCGGTGCCCCTCCCGAGATGGTTTAGGCTGATCTCGCCGACAGCCTATCGGCTTAATGCCAGGCGCCGCGAGATCCTGAGAGACATCGAACAACACCCTGAGGCGGTATCCGGTAAGCAATCGCAATCGCCACGACCGAAGCCCGGTCCGTTCGCCTAGGCAGTGCAGCCAACGGCTCATGCGCGGCAGAGCGCCACTGGATGCTTGCGATAAGGCGAGCGAATCGTTAGCGGGAGAGCTCGTGCTCGCCAGGCTCTTGCCCAATCGCGACAACTGACTTGCGTCGTTACCATTTGATTTCCGTCATCTCGTCGAGAAAGCTTCGCAATACAGCTCCTAACTCTCTACGCGACGGAGCGTGCGGGGCCGGCTGCCGCCCGTGACTTGGGTGCGGATCGGTGGACGCGAGGGCCGCGCTGGGCGTCATGGTGCGAGTGGCATTTTCGTGCTCAGCTACACGTCCTTTCTACTGACGCTTTACATCTCCGCTCGACTGGCGCTACGCTCTGCGCCGACGGACGATGTGCACCTTTCCGCCCGGCCTCGGTCTGCTCCCGCCAACTAAGCGTGCGTAGGGTTTTGGCGAGGGCATGTGCAGTCGCACCCGAACGCAGCCTCTAGTGCCGACAGCTGATTAAGGTGGCTAGAAAAGGAACGGTAACAGGCCCCTCGACGCTGCCGACTCAGGCAGCGGCCGTGGAAGGGGCGCTCGCGAGCTACCGCTTGATGCTCTCTCGCGGCCATGGACAGCTCTATTTCGTGGCTGGCGATAGTGGCAGCGGCAGGAGGACAACGCTGCGGCAGTTGATTGCACGATTACACGATGAACCGACCCGGCCGTTGGTGATTTCTGGCGAGCTCATGGGTCGTTCCTTCAGATCCTGGTCACTCAGTGAGGCCGAGCAGGCTAAGGCCATCAACACACTGGATTCAGCACTTGGTCTTCGGGACATTTTCCAGCTGGCGGCGGCAGCAGCAGCCCCCGCACTAGCCGCGGCAACCGGGCCGTGGCTAGGAGTGTTGGCGGCGTTCGTGTCGATCGCCAAACTATCGACGCAACTTAAGAACCGGCTCGGCCGCGACCTCCTTTCGGGAGTCGACGAGGCGCAACTCCCGGCACTCTTGCCCCAGTTGCTTCGACAGGAAAGCACGAAGCGTCCAGTGGTTCTCATGCTTGGAAATGTCGACTTAGCGACAGACGTCGGGATTACCTGGTTTCTTGATGCAAGCGCGCGAGAGCTTCCCATTGATGTGAGAGCGCTCGTCGTCCTCAGCCTGGTAGGTGGCGCACAACCGGGACCCCACCAGGAGGGTGAACCGGCTGTTTTACGCATAGCTCGTCGGGAAGTCGACGAGCGTCACCTCGCGGCATGGAGCTATCTCGCGCCGCTTGGTCGCATGCAAATCGACAAGTGGCTAGGACCTATGGAAGCTAGCCTCTTGGAGGACCTGGAAACGCTCTCCCGCGGGAACGTCGCGTTGCTAACCGAGATTTGGGCCGGCTGGCAGGACCAAGGCGTTCTGCGGCATAGAACAGGCGCTGCCACTTGGCAGCTCGCCACGGGACAAGAAGATCTAGCGGCCTGGGCTCTCAGACATCCTGTAGAAACGCGCCTGAGGGCGCTCACCGATGACGACGGCGCCGCCTATGACCGGCTCTGGGAGGTCCTCCGAATCGGGTCGCTGGAGGGTGGGGTTTTTAGCGCGGACGCTGTCGCGCTGGCGATGATCCCTACTCTTGAAGTGAAGGATCTGGTCGAAGAAATCGATCATAGGTTAGTAGGGAACGCTGGCGTGAATGCGAGTCTCCTTCAGAAGGCCGGCCGCGGTACCACCGAGGGCGTGACGCTGTACAGGTTCACTTCTGATCTTGTTTGGCGCTTAATGAGGCGCTATATCGCATCCGAAGAACTACCTGGACTTTCCGGCCGACTTGCGAGGGCACTACTCGCTGTCTATACGCCTCACGAAATCAAAGTGAGTAGAACCTTGGCTGAGCTCTATCGTGCCGCAGGGGAGGCTTCGTTCGCTGAACAATATCAGCGCATTGCCGACTTCGACGCGACTGAGAATGAGCTCCGGTTGCAAGCGAAATTCCTTCTGGGACTGCCTTATAAGGAATGGGATCCCTCCCAACGTGTCGAATTGGGGCGCACAATGAATCAGCTAGGGGTCACCCTCGTCGACCGCAGCCTCTACGCCCAAGCACAACCCTTATTCGAACGCTCGGTCGCGATACTTCAACCAGAGGGTGGCAATAACGCCGATACGGCTAGAGCGCTGTTTAACCTTGGTGTTGTCCTCTTTAGGCAGGGCGAGCTTAACGAAGGGCAACGTCACTTGGATCGGGCTCTAAGCATTCAGGAGGATGTTTTGGGACCGACCGATCAGGCGGTTGCCAGAACGCGCAGCCATCTAGCCATGCTTCTCTACCGGCGCGGCGACTATGAGGAGTCCCGCCGTCAGTACGAGCATGCGTTGGAAATCGCCGAGGCCCGTTTGGGTCATGACAACCCCGAGACCGCGAATATTCTGCGCAGTCTTGCCGTAACACTCAATGCGCTACAGGATCCGGATGGCGCCCGCCAAAGGTTGAATGAAGCCCTTGCTATCTATGACAGGGTCTATGGGCCCACCCACCTCTATTACGCCGAAACCCTGGACAGTCTCGCCGGGCATCTCATTAAGCGCGGCAATGTTCAGGGCCGTTCGCTAGCCGAGCGCGCGCTGCCGATCTTGGAGCAACGCTTGGGCCCGAACCACGCTGGTCTCGCTCCAACCCTGTCAAACCTTGGAGACGCCTACTACCGAGATGGCGATCTGAAACGAGCAAGGAAGATGCACGAGAGGGCTTTGAAGATCCGGGAGGATAGGTTGGGGTCTGACAGCCCCGAAGTCGCCGCTAGCTTGATGAATGTTGCGGCGCTCGATGTTGTCGAAGGCAAACTCGATGAGGCCAAGGACCGCTACCTAAGGGCCTTGGATATTTGTCGTCGCAAGTTGCCTCCGAATCATGCAACTGCCAAGAGGGCTGAGAGGATGCTCGCGTACGTTGATCAACTCAATATGCAAGGTTAGGAAATTGCTAGCGATAACTACCTCTTCTCGCCAGTAATGCTTCCAATCGTGAAGTTCATCCGCGCAGCACTCCTTCCTCAACGTCAAAGCGTCTGCCGTAACGAGTAATCAGACCACCCATACAGCGGATGGACGACCGTGGTCACACAAAGCTAGAAGCCTGGGAATGGATGAGGCGTCAGCCTTTAAGCAAGGCCTGACGCGGCGTCCGCTCCAATGCAAAGAAAGGGCCCATGTGCTTGGAGCCACCCTCAGAGGTCAAAGTCATGTCTTCGTAGAGTACCCGCGATCGACAACCGATGTGGATCTTGTTGCACTGACCGTTACGGTCGTCGGGCGGCTGGTAGACAGGGCTCTAACCAGGCAGGGCTTTCCAGAGGGCGGTCCCATCGTCGAAGCGGTGCTGCGCGATTTGCTTCAGATCCAAGATCGACAAGGTGAGACACTTCATCGCATAGATCGCAACGTCCAATTGTTGATCGACGCTCCGTGGAATCACGCGCGCCTCCTGATCGAGGAAGCAAGCCTGCCGAGTCGTTCGATTGAGAGCAAGCGTCAAGCCCTAGTGTTGGCAGCAGCAGACCTGCGGAAAGCGATCGTGCAGCAACAGCCGAGAACATTTGCCTCCGCTTACGTCTGCCTTGATTTAGCGCTCGTTGATCGACTAATCGGCGATCGTGAGGGCTCGGCCTTCTATGCTCGCCGCGCGTTCGCTGCGGCGGACGGCTTCGTCCGGGATGTGACAGCCGGTAAGGTGCGACCGCCGATGTATCACGAAGGCCTTAAATCGGTGTTGAGGCACGGCGCCTTCGGCCTCTTCGGAGCGGTCATCTCACTGCCCGTGAACCCCAGCGCGATCGGAGAAGCTGTCCGTATGGGGCCTGAGCGTTTAGCGCAGCTGGATAAGGATTGCAACACTTGGCTAGCCGAGGTCTTTTCGGAATTTGACTCAGTCAGCAACGCCGTACAGCTCCTCGGAGGCGCTGGCCAGCATCAAGTAGTAGACCTCGTTACTCCCTTTAATCCATTGATCGTTTACCGGCATGGTCGGATCCAATCGCGAACGCAATCGTGATTATCAAACAAGCGCAAACAAATTCCGGGTGGTACTCGTCGCCGCTACTGACAACCAAGCGGCGGACGGTGGCGGTCGATCGCTACCGGCCGCGGATTCAATCCTGGCTGGGCAGCGCCTGGGGCTCAAGCGGGCGCTAGCTCATGAAGCGAGACATCAATCGAGACCGAGAATCGCCGTAAAGCTGATGACTTGACAAATACCCGTGATGGTCGCCTACTTTCCGAATGCAGTACGGCCCACGGGCCGGACCATGGACTGCGGTGGCCACCATGGGAGTCTTGCTGATCTCCGCGGGACTCATCGGGCTGGCGGCGGGTGCAAGCGGCCTCACCCAACCCCCATCGGCCGAAGTCCCGGCCCGGCCCGGCGACTTCGTCCTTCCGTACGGAGGAACCAAGCTCCTCGCCACAGCCATTGATCCACTGCCGGTGATCCCAAGCGAGCTGACCGACTCGGCGTCCGCACAGGCCATCGCCGACTATGACGCGGCCCGCTTTGACCAACCGGGCGGATTCGCCGCGATGTTCAACGACGCCGCCGTGTCGCTCCAGGTCCGGCAAGGGGATCAGGGCGCGCTTACGGCATTCCTCACCGATCTAGTCAGTAACCAAAGCGTTTTCGACCCTCCACAGCAGAACCCCGACTCTGCGCGGCAGACTCAAATGGCAACGCTCACGCCGCTCAAGTCCGACCCAAAAAACGGCGGGAGGCTCGTCCTCGTGGCCATCAGCCTGTTCGACTTCGGCGTCGCCACGCAGAAAGCGGGCTCACCCTCAGGCCCGGCCGCAGCGCCTCTTCTCAAGGAGCGCGCGCTGTCGCTCCTAGATGTAGGGTCTGCAACGTTTCCCGCCGAGCGCACGCTCGCGCTGGACTATGCGTACTTCCAGAGTTCTGTTCCCAGCGCATGTACGCCGTCGTTGGTGTCCGTTTTCCGGGGCATCGCCCCCTTGGCTCGATGGCTTTCCTCGCACCCGGACGACGTCACAGCCCGACTGCTCTTGTCCAACCTGCAGTCGCGGACCGCCTACAGCCCATCCGAGTTCGACCGTGCGCTCGCCACACTTCAGCCCCTCATGGCCAAGCCAGCGACCGCGCCGCTCGCGCACGCTGCCCGTGGCGACGCGGAGATGTCGATCGCCTCTCGACGCCAGGGGGACGCTCCGTATCTGGCGCATACCGAGGCCGAGGCTGCATTGGCCGACTATCGCCAGGCGCTTGTCTCCGCCGACGACCCCGGCCTGTACGCCGGGATCGCATCGGCGCTGGATGCACTGGGCGACCACGTCGATGCGATCCAGGCGCAAGAGCGGGCGATTCGGATTGCCCCTTCATCGACCTCATTAGCGCTCGGCCTTGCCGCGATGGAGTGGCATAACGCGAATTTCGCAGCCGCGCGTTCGGCGGCGCGGTCGGCGTTCACGCTCAGCCTGGCTCCAAGCAACCCAGCCGCGGGTCGTACGCGGCTCGTTCCCGGTGCCGCTGCGCACCCCGTTCCGGGCGACCGGTCCTTCCTCGGTTGGTCGGTCGGCAGTGACTCGCGTTCACTGGGCGTCGCAACCACCGGCAGCGGATGCGGCGGCGGATACCTGGTGGCTTCCGAGCTCGTGCCGGCGGTCCCCGACCATGGCAATCTCGACGCCTGGTTGAGCGAGCCGGCCATGACCGCCGCAGTGACTACGGCAATCGAGTCTTCGATCGCTTTAGGTGACGCACAGGCTGCCGCCCAAGACGAGAACGCGTGGAAGCAGGCGGCGGGTAGCTCTGCTGACTCTACCCAAACAACAACATTCGATAGTGACGTCGCCGCTGCGGCGCTGGCAGCGGGACGTCCTGCGCCGAACTCCATCAACTGGGACGCCCTCTTTGAAGCCTCGTCAGTGTTGCGCCACGCCGGAGCGGTAGAGGCGGCGACAGATCCGGCCAAAGCCCGCGATTACTTCCTACGTGCCGCCAAGGTGTGCCGAGCGGGAGAGAGCGCGAAACCCACCAGCGCCGACGACTATGAGACGGCGCAGCTTGCCACCAGCGCGGTCGTCTGCGACGGCGAATCGTCGTTCCATGCGGGCGATCTGAGCGCGGCTATAACGGCCTTTAAGACGGCCCAGAAGCGACAGCAGGGTTTGGGTTACGGCGAGCCCGCCACGCTCGAGCTGGCGCAGGCGATGCTGGCCAGTGGCGATCGGGCGGGCGCCATGCGGCTGTTTGTTGAGGGCACCACCGAGGCGTGGCAGAACGGAGGTGGCGGCGCGGTCTACGCCACCGCAGGTCTCGAGCAGCTCGGCACAATCGCGCTGGACGGGGGGCAGTCAGCGGCCGCCGTCGCTTACTTCGACCTGGCCATCGCGGGTCTTACGAATTTCAATGCGCAGCCGGTCGACTTCGTCGACTACATAGATCCCGAGGGCGAACTCGTCGGCCAGCGCGCACATCTGAACCGGGGCGTTGCGCTCCTGCGTGAGATTCAATCGAGTCCCGACAGCGCACCCGACTGCACCCGGGCGCCGGCAGTCTGCGCCGAGGCGCGAAACGACTTCGAAGCCGCTCTTGCGTCTGATCCCGGCAACCCCATCTTCCTGCTCGACCTCGGCTGGGTCGACCGCGCATCGGGCAACACGGCCTCGGCCAGGCACGAGCTGAGCCTGGCTGTCACCGGGGACCTCGCGTTCAATGCCCTAAACGACCTGGGCGTGCTCCAGGCACGGGCCGGAGACTGGGGCTCTGCGCGCGGGTCGTTCGAGCGCGCGCTGGCCCTCAAGCCCGACTATGACCTGGCGGCATGGAACCTCGGCGTGCTGTGGCTGCAGCGCGGTATCGTCGGCATGCCGAAAGGCGAGGCCTACCTGTCGCGAGCAATCGGCGAGAACCGGTCGCTCGCCCGGAGCGACATCGATTTCAAGACCGACGACCGGACTTATCGCGTGGTGTTCGGGGCCGGCCCAAAGCCGGGGCAGGGAAGCACCAACGGCGCGGTGACCGCAATCGCGCTAGCCCAAGTGGCGACTATCTCCGCGCCTTTGGCGGCCAATCCGCTCCAGATCTTTGGGGGCTGGCTGGAGGCCAACCTGCCCGGCGTGATCGGGCCCGTGCAAAGACGCGTTCGCTCGCTTCTTGCGGGGCCTGCCCGCCATGCCTGGCTCGTCACTCTTCCATTCACCGCCTTGGTGACGACGGCGCTCGCCTGGCCAGCTTCCGCTGTCGCGCTCTCCACCGTAAGCGTCGCCGTTGGAGCGACTCTCTTTGCGGTCCTCGTCCACGAGAGCGCGCAGGCGGTGGTCGCTTCGGTCGAGCGGGTGCGGATCAAGCCCGCAATGTGGGCTACAGGCATCGCGGCGGCGCTCGTCCTGCTGCCGTTCCGCCTGAGCATCGGTCCCTTTGTAGGTCACGACGTCGATCCTGGTTCAGCCGCCGACCGCGCGTGGCGGGCTGTGCTGGCCGGCCCCGTTGCAAATCTTGCCGTGGGGGCCGGCGCCTTTGTGCTCTATCGAGTGGTGCCCGTTCCGGCTTTCCAGGTCGTCGCGCAGGCCCAACTCGTCATGCTCGGCTTCTCGCTGCTTCCCTTCAAGCCACTTGATGGATACGTTCTGGCCAGGCGACACCGTTGGGTGGTCATGGGACTGGGCCTCGTGGTGTTGATGCTCGGCGCGCTGGTCACCCTCGGGCGGGTGTGATGAGTCGCGCCAGGCTCTGAAATTGGCAATCACGTGACGACCGTCCGGGAGAGGCTGCTCACGAGCGGCAATGACTACTCGCCGCTCGAGGAGCGCCATCGCCATGAGGCCGACATTGTGCTCGTGGTTGACCTGTGGGGTGCTTTTAGGCGACTCGTTTTGAGCGCGGCAAGCGCACGAATGGGCCTGGAGGTCGCGTTGTAGAGCCCACCCGGTCTCGGAGCGATCGCAGCGCATGATCGGATTCGAACCGGTCCGAATGAACTGGGCTCGTACCACTACATGTAGTAATCCCGCTGAAGATTCGTGCAAATCTGGACGGTCCGAACGCGTCGACTTGAAGAATTGATGTGAAAAACGCGGAAACCGAGATGTTTGGACGAACTGTCGTGTGATTCGGGACCGTGAGGCCCAGCCGTTGGGTCTGAGAATGATGCACCCCCCGCGTGGCTGTCCGTCTGCCAGCAGGTGAGAAGAGGTCGTATGCGACCAGGAATGAGACTGCCGCCGCAATGCATCCCGCTAGTGCCAGGATCAAAAGTAAGGCTCCAATTGTGACGGGCTGCTAACACGAATGCCTTTCATCGAGGTCGTCCATTCAGGCGATGCAGAATACCTGGCTCTCCAACGGCAATCCCTGCTCACGCCTTGGAGGAGCGAACGATCTTCGGCCAACAGCCGAGCGTTAGCCAAGGCCAGTTCACAATCCCGTACTACGCCACCGGTTTGCTTGGAGCCGGAGCCGCGCGAAGCGTTGCGGGATCGGCCGCGTCATGATTGCTGCCGTCTGTCCAAAGGCCCCACCCCGATAACGTGCCGCTACCGCCCCGCGCCGGAATCGGGATATCTTTACGTTCGCGCGCAATAAGGAGCCTCCGGGCGCGCCTGTCAACTAAACACTGCTGAGGTCCCTTGACATTCCCCCTACATGGTCGATAATCGCCGAGAGCATACGTTCGAATCAGTTGCATTGTGATGGAGGACTGCTGCAGTGTTTGGCTCGGCAGTTGTCGATGTTGTCGTAGCGCTAGCCCTGGTTTATTTTCTGATGAGTGTCGTCACGTCTCATATCAACGAAGTCGTCGCCGCCTGGACGGACTCACGTGCAAAGCAGCTCGAACAGGCGATCAGGGTGCTGTTGCAGGACCAGGATTTGGCGAACAAGGTCATCGCCAATCCATTGCTGTCAACACTGAGCGGTCGCTCGAACCGCAAGCTGCCTTCGTATGTCCCCGCACAGACCTTTGCGCTGGCCCTTTTCCAGGAGCTCGTCCCCGCCCCCGGTCAGACCACCTTCATGGACGAGATTAAAAGTGCGATCGATGCCTTGCCCACATCGTCTGCACGCAGCACTCTGTCAGCGCTTATCACTGCCGCGCAGGGCGACAGGGATAAGGCGGTCAGCCAGGTCGAGGCATGGTACGACGCAGCGATGGAGCGGGTTTCGGGCGTGTACAAGCGCAGAGTGCAGTGGGTGATGCTTGGAATCGCAATCGCGATTACGGTGATCCTAGGCGTGGATTCGGCTGCGATCACGAACGCGCTGATTCATGAAGAAGATTTGCGCGCTGCCGTCGCCGGTGCCGCGCAGAGCGCATCGCCCGGAAGCCTACAACAGGCGCTGAACACGCTTGGGTCGCTGCAGCTCCCGATCGGATGGGCGCAGCTGCCCAACTCGCTCAACGGGTGGCTGCTGAAGATTGTCGGGCTAGCGGTGACGGCACTCGCCGCGTCACTGGGAGCGCCGTTCTGGTTCCAAGTCTTGAGCATCTTCACCAATCCTCGGCAAACTGGAGCAAAACCCCAAAGCAGCGCTACTCCGTAGCCCGAGCAAAAGCAGCTAGCGCTCTGTAGGGGCCTTGTCAGGTACTTGGCTGGTTGGGCACCGCGAGGTCAAAGGTCAGGCCACTCGTTCCCGGACCGCGTGATGTGCGCAGAAACTCAGTGCGACAGAGCGATGACCTCGACGTGTCAAGTAAGCCGACAGCAACTCTCACCTTGACAAGTGCTAACTGTTAAGCGATGGTAGCAGCACCCGACAAGGGTCTCGATTGCGGTGGGGAGTACCTGCTGCCCCCGTAACCTCTGGCTCTTCCGAGCACGCTGGCAGCATCGTCAGTTCACAGGGGTTGCGGTGATGAGCTTCGGCCGCCATCCGCGATTTTCGCGGCTATGACCAGGCACTGCCGGTGGCTGTAACAGACCAGGCCGTTCGCGACTTCTTCTCATGGGTGCGCATCGGACTCGCGTCGTCCATCGCGAAGGTCGACGACGGGGTTTCGACCAATCAACCAGCGAACGCCGACGTCAAGGTCGACCTGACCATCAACGACACAGTTAGCTCCACGACAGCTACCTTCGCCGTCGCGGTGACGGCGTACGGTCCCGGCGACGCCACCTCCATCGATTCCCGCCAGATCATTCGGACCGACCCGGCTGACGGCAGCGCCGACTTCGAACCCAACTATTTCCCGTTCGTCGAGTTCCATCGCCCTGACCTTCCCTGGATGTTCACCCCGCTCAGCGGCGATGCCAACCACCAGCTCAGGCCGTCGATTTGCCTCGTGGTGGTCGAGGCCGCCGGCCCCGCCACCCTCGATCCGAAGAGCGCAACCAATCCCGTAGCGATCCTTCACTTGCCGGACGCGAGCGAGCTTCCCGACCTCGGCGAGTCTCGTTACTGGGCGCACGCTCAGGTCACCGCGAAGAAGAGCGACAACGATGGCTCGACACTTCTGGGCGCCAACCCCGACCAAACCCTCTCGCGGCTGATGTGCCCGCGGCGGCTGAAGCCCGACACCGCCTATCTGGCCTGCGTGGTGCCGACCTTCGATGCGGGCGTCCAGTCGGGTCTCGGGCAGCCGGTCAACACGATCGATCTCACACCCGCGTGGACGGCCGGTTCGAAGTCCGCGATCGCCCTTCCCGTCTTTCATTCCTGGAGCTTCAGCACGGGAATCGGTGGGGATTTCGCGTCGCTGCTGCAGGCCATAATCGCCAACTCGCCTCCGGTCGTGCCCGCCGGCTTCGGCACGCGCGACTTAAACATCCCTAAGCTCGGGTACGGGATTGGGCCTGACGCGGGGGTCGTCCAGCTCGGAACCGCGCTCGTGCTTGCTCCTGGTCCGTCCCCGCTGCCATCCCTTCCGACGGGCTTTCCCGGCAGCTTCCAAAAGATGCTCGACCAAACCGCAAACCAGGGAGTCCCTGTCATTGGTCCTCCCGTTTACGGGAGCTGGTACACGAACCACGCCGATCTCGGTTCGGCAGGGTGGCTTCAAGACCTCAACCTCGACCCTCGGCGCCGCGCCATCGCCGCGCTCGGTGTGCTGGTCGTGCTCAACCAGCAGGAGCAGCTGATGGCCTCCGCGTGGGATCAGCTCGCGGGCATCCAGGACGGGAACCAGGCGCTGCGGCACGCGCAGCTCGCGCGAGAGGTGTCGACCGCCACGCACGCGAACCGATTCGCCGCTCGGGATGCGGGGCCGGTGCTCCAGGCCACCCAGCCGGTGCACTCGCGCGTGCCCGTGGTCCAGTCCACCTTCGCTTCCGAGATCGCGAACAGCTCGCTGCCCAACTCGGTGCTCACCGCGGCGTTTCGCAGCCTGACGCGCCCGCAGGGAGCGATCGCCCGCCGCTTCGGGCTGAGGCAGCGCCAACCCTCGCAGTTCGTCGAAGGGCTGGCGGGCGGCACTCTCCATCTTGCCGGCGACTGGACCAGGCCCGACGGGACGGTCTCGATGGTGGATGTCGACAAGGTGGCGGGGGTGGGTCCGCCCTACCCCGACCTGCCGGATGCCAAGATCCCGGCCGCGCCGCCCCTGCTCGGCTGGGCGCTGCCCCAATCCGGCGCGCCGCCTCGGACCACCGACGTGCAGTGGGCGGCCGACACCGCGGATCAGCTGATACCCCAGCCGCCTCGCTACAGCGATCTCAGCCAGGCCGACTTCAAAACGATGAGCGCGACCTTCCAGCAGGCGGCCGCGTCCATGCAGAACCGGTTCGCGCCGCCGACGGTCCCGACCCAAAAAGTCCGCCCGAAGCTGCCCGACGATCTTCACCAACATCTCCTCGAGCGGCTGCACCCCGAAAAGACGGTGACCAACGCCGTCCAGAACCGGGTCCAGGTCGATGCGAAGGTCTGGAACCGGTCCGACCCACTGCAGCCGATGGTCGACGTGCCGACATTCCCGTATCCGATGTCGCAGTCGCTGGCCGACCTCGCCCAGGACCTTCTCCTGCCCGGCCTCGACCTGCTGCCCGCAGAGAGCGCAGTGATGCTCGATCCCGACCACGCCTTCGTCGAGTCGTTCATGGTCGGCGCGAACCAGACGATGCTCCAGGAGCTTCTCTGGCGAGGCTTCCCCACCCACAAGCGGGGCACCTGCTTCAGCCAGTTCTGGGCGACGGGCGTTAGGGCGGCCGGCGGCGACATTCCACCGATCCAGAGCTGGGACGGAAGCAAGTCCCTGGGCGGCAACTCCCAGGGCTGGGCGACTGCGCCGCTCGTGCTCGCGATCCGAAGCACCATCTTCCGCCGCTACCCCCACACCAGCGTCTACGCCGCGCAGGCCGTGACCGATACGACCGACATGCTCCATACGACGCGCTCGCCTAGCTCGAACGAGAAATATCCGATCCTGAACACGTCTTTCGACCCCGACATCCGTCTTTTCGGCTTCGACCTCGATCCGGCCGCCGCGGTGGGCAAAGTCAACACGGATGGCACGATCGCCGATCCCGGCTGGTACTTCGTGCTGGCCGAGCACCCGACTGCGGCCCGCTTCGGCTTGGAGCCGGCCCAATCTGAAAAGTTCAAAGCCGACCCGCCTGACTGGGCGACGGTCAACTGGGCCAACCTCGTCGACGACCAGGCGGCGCTCGACAAGCTCGTCTTTGCGCCGGCCAGGTGGCGCGACGGCGGCTCATACACGCTGCCGCCCAGCCCTCCTCCCCCGACCACGCCGACCCTTACATGGGGACTGTCCGACTCGGCGCAGATGGCGGCCATCACGGTGCGACTTCCCGTTCGCGTCGCCATTCACGCCAGCGCTCTTCTTGTCAAGACGGCGGGGAAGTAGGCACGATGGGCGCTCCTCTGCCGATCCTCCTGCTGCCGGTCCGGCTCGAGACCAGGTTCATCCCATCCGGGACGAACGTGCAGATGATGGTTCGCTTCTTTCCGGACGACGTGCACGTCGACACCCACGAGCGCGACCTGACCCAGGCCGAGTCGGGCTGGGGCGACGCGTTCTGGACCCAGACCGGCACCGGCCAGCTCGGAGCCTGGAACCGGCTCGCCCACAGATTCGGCCCGCGCCGAGCGGCGTGGATCGCCAGGGTGCGCAAGCCGGACGCCCCACCGCTGGGCCCCCCGGTCACAGTCGGGTCACGAGCCGAGTCTTGGACGCGCGCCCCGCACACGAACGTCTTGCCGGATCACTGGACCGTGATCGGATACAGCACCGCCGGAGCCCGACTCTTCAGCGCTGACGGCACGGCGATCACGGGATACCCGCAGCCCACCGACCCGGTCCCAACCGGACCCAGCCCGAGCGGAACCGTCTCGAACAATCGGACCCCGCCGGTGGACGACGGCATGCTCTGGATGACCGACTACCCCACTGCGGTGGCGAGAGGCATGGCGGTGACGGTCACCCTGAGCGCCGACCAGAGAAAGCAGCTCGACCGCGTGGTCGCGTTCGGTTGGAAAGCGGCAGATGCGACAGCTGCGATAGGTGATCTCTTCCAAGCTCATAAGTACACGCGCGGCCTGTCCTTTCTCCCTGCGGGGTCTTCGACCAGCAACGCGGACGTTGCGTCCGCCTTCGACTCCAAAGCGGGATTCGATGCCGCGACGCTCGATCTAGAAACCACAGCGCCGCGGCTACTCACAACCGACTCCGACGGCCACGCGGCGGCCGTCGCGCTTGCCTTGGACGACGCGATCTTCGCGCGGGTTGGCGCCGCTGACATGACGCAGTCGGCGGACGCAAGGGCGATGAACGCGGCGCTCTGGGCGGCGACGGGCCGCTACTTCCTGGAGCAGATGATGGCAGGCGGCTTCACCTACAGCCAGACGACTGTCGACGCTGTGCGCCGGCACTTTCTCGACAGCGTCCGGTCCCTGGGCCCGCTGCCGGCGCTGTGCGTCGGCGTCCAAGCGTACGGACTCCTGCCTGTGATGTCGCTGGCCAAGTGGACGAGCACCGACTCGATCCTGGCCACCATGGCCCGGTTCGCCCGCGCGCTCCAACCCACGTGGGCCGCGTCGGAGGCGGCGGACGCGACCGATCCCCAACAGCAGCTGCTCGACGTCCTGAGCCAGGAAGGCATCAGCGTGGCCTACTCGGTCCGCGCCCTGGCCGGGCCCGGCTATGTCGACTACCTGTGGCAATTCCTGCGCCGCGGCGACATCAACACCGCATGGTGGAACGCCCAGAAGCAGGAAGTGACCCCGCTGCTGAAGCTGCTCGGATTCACAACGGATCCGCTGCTCTCCAGGGCTGTGTTCGCGGACCAGCAGATCACCTTCGACGCACCGCTCGTCGGTGACAGTCCCGACAGCTACCTCACGTGGATGCGGACGAAGGCGTCGGGTTACGTCGAGATCAGGGACGAAACGAACTCGCCCGCTCCCACCCCAAAGCCGCTGCTGTACCGGTTGGCCCGGCATTCCATCCTGCGGGAGTACGCGGCGGCGACATATGCCTACCCGGCGCCGGGTAGCCCTGGCCCGCACCTCGACCGTGAGCTCGTTCGGGTCCGACCGGGTGTAGAGACAACGGTCTGGGACGACATCCAGACCAACGCCGCCGAGCTCGATGGGATCCGATCAGGCAACCCTGCACCCACAGAGCTCGCCGGTTTCAAGGAGTTCCTGGACAGCCTGCATCACCTTGCGGCTCTGCCCGCATCGACGCTCGAGCTCCTCTTTGCGTCTACGTTGGACCTGTTTACGAATCGCCTGGATGCGTGGATCACCTCCTTCGCTACCCGCCGCCTGACCGACCTCCGGAAGGCCCAGCCCACGGGCGTCCTGGTCGGTGGATACGGCTGGGTGGAGGGGCTGGGCCGGCAGCTGGCGCCCGGCGACCAGGCGGGATTCATCCATGCGCCTTCGCTGACCCAGGCCGTGACCGCGGGCGTGATGCTCAGCGCCCACCGGTCGCACATCGGGAGCACAGGCGCCGCGGCGGATGTCCTCAGCGCCAACCTCTCGTCCGAGTCGGTGAGGCTCGCGATGACGATCCTGAGCGCGGTGCAGGACGGCCAGCCGATGGGCGCGGTGCTCGGTTATCTCTTCGAGCGCTGGCTTCACGAGGCGACCGGCCTCGACCAGTACGTCGACCCGTTTCGAGCCATCGCGGCGAGCGGCGACCTGGGCCGCCTCGAGGACGCGGTGGCCACAGCGACCGCGGCTGCCGATAAGGCCGACAGGGCACTTCAGGACTCGCAGACGGCGGCCGGCACCGCGGACGGTACTGCGGCAACCACTGCGACGGCCCTCGCCACGGCCCAGGCAAACCTGGTCGCGGCCCAGCAGCAGATGGGTATCGACCAGATCTTTTTTGATTCGCTCACACCTGTCATCACGCTCTTCACCGACCTCATCAATGCCGAGATACGCAACGGACAAACCCCAACAGCGGCTGAGACCAAGGGCCTCAACGACCTCACCACGCTCCAGGGCAGTCTCGGTACGACGATTGGACTCCTCAAGGGCCAGGTCAACAGCCAGCTCCCGGCAGCGATCAAGACAGCCCAGCAGGCCAACGATGACGCGGTCAACGCAGTCTCGACTGCGGCGGGCGACGTCGCCACGAAAACCGTCAACGCCAATGCGGCCCACGCCGTCAAGGATGTCGCCCAGGCCGACTTCGACAGGGTCAGGTTGAGCTTGATCGACACTTACCAGCTGACCGAAGGGGCCATCGCGGACTCGGTGAGAGCGGTTGTCGAATCTCTGGGAGCGCCGGTGGTTGTCGACGGCCTTGCCCTCGACCGCCTCAACTCCACCGACAGCATCCCGTGGGGCAAGAAGCGTTCGATCGGGGTAGCCTTGCCACCACCGGACGCGACGACCACCAGCGACTACGGCAGGCTCGTCGCCCAGCTCACGCGGCTCCACGAGGCGGTGCGAAGCATCAGCGACCTGCTCGCCGCCGAGGGCGTATTTCAGGCCGTGCGCGGCAACCCGCACCGCGCGGCCGCGACGCTCGACGCGATCGGCAAGGGACTTGCGATGCCGCCCGAGCTCGAGGTGGTGCGCACTCCTCGCACCGGCGCCACCCTGACCGAGCGCCTGCTGGTGCTGTTCGCCGGAGCGCCCCCCGCGCCTGGCGGCTGGTCCTCCACCTCCCCTCGCGCTGCTGCCGAGCCATGGCTGAACTACTGGGCCGGGACTCTCATCGGCGATCCCTCGGCCGTCGTGTGCCAGGCCAACTATCTCGATGCAACCGGGAAGGTCGTAGCGCCGACCGCCGTGAGCCTTCGCGACCTCGGCCTTTCTCCGCTCGATGTCGTCCAGCTGTCCGACAGTCACCTCGGCGACCCCGCTTCCGAGATCCGCCAGCGGCTGGCATTTTTCCTGGCCCCACCTACCGCGCCGGCGGTGAGCATCCAACTCGTCTTCGATCGCCCGCCGCCCCCTCCCGGTCAGTCGCCCGGACAGTTCGGTTTCGCCGAGACGCTCGAGGTCGCTCGCGTCTTCCGCGACCTGACCCATTCGCGGGCGGCGACCGCAATCGACCTTGTGCCGCCTGGGCAGGCCGGGGCCGACGGCGTGGACGCAGCGGAAATCAAAGCACGGGCCGTCGCGGCCAAGGCTGCGATGAAGGTCGTATTCGGCAACCTCATCGCCGGCCCGGGCGCAAACGCGGCCCTCATGGCGGCGGCCTCGTTTGGGGTACCCGGCGCGGTCCCTCCAGCACCCCCGACAGCTCCCGCCGCCGCCCAGCTCACGCAGGTGGCTGCCGAGGTGCAGCGCAGGCTGAACAGCGCCGGCCCAGCCGATCCGACGAGCGTCGATGATTCGGTCCGCCAGCTGCAGGCGGTGTTCGGGGGCGACTTCGCGGTCCTCCCGCGTTTCACGCCGGCCAACGGGCCGGAGATCACCACCGCGCTTCTCGCCAGCGACGCGACGCAGGGCGGCGATCCTCTCCAGGCCGACACGTGGGTCGAACAGATGTCGTGGGTGCGCGATGGTCCGCGGCGCCTGCAGCGGCTGCTCGCCTACGCCGACGCGCTCGGCAACCTGGGCGCGGGCTATCAGGTGGTCCAGCTCCCGTACGTCGCGAAGGCCCAGTGGGGTGCGCTGCCCGGGGCGACGGCGCCCGGAGGCGCGGTCGGTCTGGTCCTCCACTCGCCGGCGGGTACCAACCTGTCGGGTGAGGCGGCCGGGCTTGTGATCGAGGACCTGGTCGAGGTCATCCCCAACGCCCAGGAGACCACCGGGGTCGCGTTTCAGTTCGAGCACCCGGCGGCACGCGCGCCGCAGGCGCTGCTGCTCGCCGTCCCGCCCGACGACCAGCCGTGGAGTGCAGGCACGCTGGAGGCGACGCTCCTCGAGACGATCGCGCTGGTCGAGCAGGTCCGCCCCGTCGACCCCGACTCGCTCAAGGGGATGGGTCAATTCCTCCCGGCTCTCTACTTCGCGTTCAACGAGGGTCCCGACACGGTGTCCACGGAACTCCTCAAGGTCGGCCAATGACGGGGACCGCAACCACGTGGGCGCGACTCGAGCCCCGCACGCGGCTGACTGACGACCTGAGCCCGAGCCTTCGCGCGCGCGTCCTCGATCCCATGTGGATGCTCACGCGGCAGTGGCAGCTTCGCGAGTTCCACGGGGAAGACGCGGGCTCGCCCGCGGCGGCGAGCGCGGTCGGGGAGTGCTTCGGCCTCACCAGCTACCAACCCAGGGGCGGTCCAGCGCAGGCGTACGCCCCCGGCCAACGGCCGCTCGAGACGCTGGTCGAGCACGAGCAGGTCGCGATGACTGAAGCGTCCACCAGGCTGTCGGCCGACGCCGGCCTTCGTTTCCTGCGCATGCTGGCCCCAGCGCTGCCGCCCGGCCTGGCCAAGAACTACCGGCTGGCCTACCTGGCGCAGTACCCGCTTGCGGCGCCCCCGTCCACCACGCCCTCCGACGCGGATACGAGCCGCTATCTGACGGTAATGGCCGGCCGAGCGCTCGACGGGGCGCAGCTCTATCGCGACTTGATGGCGGCGGCGCCAAACCTGCCGGCCACGCCCAGGATCGCCCCTGGGCACATCAGGGATGTGCTGCCGGTTGCGACCGCGTGGCTGAAGTGGTACGACGGCCTGTTCAGCCGGCCGGCGACCGCACCTACGGAAGGTTCAGCCTGGCAAGGGGCGCGGATGGAGTACCAGTTCACGCTGGGAGGCAAGCTCGCCGACGGCACCGAGTTGACATTGCAGGCGCCGACCTACAGCGGTGACAATCTCGACTGGTACTCGTTCGACGCCGCCTACGCCACGATCGGCTCGACCGCGCAGCCGCTGCCGATGCCGGCCGCCGCGCTGCCTTCGCCGGTGAGCTTCCCAGGCATGCCCGCCCCGCGCTGGTGGCAGCTCGAGGACGCGTCGATCGACTTCGGCGGCATGGACGTCGACAGCGACGACCTGTCTCGCCTTGTCCTGATGGACTTCGCGGTCAACTACGGAAACAACTGGTTCACCATCCCGGTGAGGCTGCCGGTCGGCAGCATCTGCCACGTCGGCCAGGTCAACGTGATCGACGTCTTCGGTCAGGTGACGTCGATCCAGCCGTATCGGCAGATCGACGCGGCCGACGCTCGATGGCGAATGTTCAGCCTGTCGCCGGTCGCAGGCTCGAACGTCTCCGCCGGCGCCCCGGACCTCTCTACCTTCTTATATCTTCCGCCGACGCTGGTGCGGGCCCTGGACGGCCCAGCGATCGAGGACGTGCTGTTCCTGCGCGACGACATGGCGATGATGGCGTGGGCCATCGAGCACTCAATCGAGAACCCGCTGGGTGCCGCCCTCGACAGGGTGGAGGCCATCCAAAAAGCGCAGGCGGCTCCGACGCCGCCGAGCGGCACCTCGCTGACTTATGCGCTGTCGAGGCTCCCGTCGGCCAACTGGATCCCGTTCGTCACGGTCCGCAACGGATCCCTGACCCCAACCGCGGCGATCCTCCAGCGTGGCGCGGTGCTTCCGCCTGACCCGAACGCAAAGCCCATACCACCTCTGGGCCGGATCCTGGAGCCGGACCACGACCTGATGATTTACGACCACGAGGTGCCACGCGCGGGAATCCGAGTGTCGCGCCGCTACCGCTACGCACGGGGCAGCGGCGGATCGGTGCACCTGTGGGCGGCCCGAGGCAAGACGGTGGGGAAGGGCCAAGGCTCGAGCGGCCTACGCTTCGACCTCCTGGAGAGGCAGTGATGCAATGGGATCAGGCACCGCTGTGAGCGTCAACGTCGCAGACACGATTACCTCTGCTCAGAAGACCCTGCTCAAGCCCGGTGAGCGATGGGCTTACGGTCCAATCTGTTTCGCTGGCGAGCGCAAGGCATACGTGACCCGCGTCGGTTCCTACAGCGGTTGGATCGACGAAGTCGACAAGCATTTCATGGACTTGAAGTCAACCGTGCAACGGATCCGAATGATGTACTACGGAAAGGCGGTCAAGGCCATCGAAACACTCGATGAGCTGATCAAGGTCAATTCGAGCTGGGCCGACTATCCGCTAACGCGCGGAGATGTCTCGGCGTCGACGATGGACGGCCTCATTGGCACAGGCTGGGTCAACACCGGAGCGGGCGTCGACCCTCGCCGCTTCGTCGACATGAGCCACGGCTGGGTTTTGATGGACCATGAACTCAACAAGCAGACGATCGAGGCAGATCTCATCGATGAGATGGCCCCTGTCATTGGACTGATGAGCTGGACCGGTGACCTCGCCTCGTGGTGGACCGAGTACTCGGACCGCAAGGGATGCGCGATCGAGGCGCAGGGCGCCGCCTTTACGGAAAGCCCTACGGACCTGGCCAAGCCGACCGAGTGGCTCATGGCCGGCCAGGCCACGCGCTGCGCTCTGGATGACATCTACGGGGACATGGATGGCTTTGTGCTGGCCTTCGAGGCCTCGAACCACTGGAGCGCCGGGGAACTCGCACAAAAGATCTCCGATTATTACGACTCGACGAAGAATACGAATCCAACAAACAAGGCATTTCCGCACAGCGATAACCGCTTCCATCTCTTCGTCACATACGCCTTGCCGGACCCTACTTGGTCGTACGCAGGGGGCAACGGTGCGGTGGTGTTAAACGCAAATGCCAAAGACGAGATCCGGAAGATCGTTACGGACGCCACCAAGGTCACGCTGATGAAGGCGCGCGGCGTAGGTGCGGGTCTGGTGAGGGATATACCCAGGCCCTGGGAAGATCCTTACAACTCGGTGATTGGCGCAGTAATCGCGGCTGGCACCTATTTAGCGATCGAGAAGAGTGTTGACCGCGACCTGACCAGTCCGTGGGGTGTGGCGATGCTGAACAAGGTCGCGGATACATTCTTCGACTTTCTCACGGCGGGGCTGGCCGGGAACGGTTGGACCTCAGGCACGTGGCCTACAGCAGACTTTGACTTCTTCAGCCAGACGCGTGGTGGGGTTGCTCTGCAGAATGGAGATAACGACGCGAAGGGCATTTATGGGGGTGTGACCCAGACGCCAGCGAGTTTCGTGAGCACGCTTCAGACCGATCTCTACAACCTCGGTTTTACCAGCGTTGGCAAGACTCCCGATGGCATCTTTGGACCAATCACTGCGATGGCGGTGCGCGAGTTCCAGATCGAAGCGAGCCAGGACAAGATTTATGCGACGTACGACGCGCCGCTGTCCGGCACTGCGGTTCTACCCGCCATTCGCCGGTATCGCGGCCCGATCAGTGGTGTAGCCGACCTCGAAACAGCTGAGGCACTTCACTCGTGGATAACCCCTGCGGATCCGCCTAAACATTGTCTTGACCGCGGAGGTCCGGGCCGTGGGTTGCTGCACGTTCTGAACCCGCTGACGTTCCAATCCTACGGTGGTTCAGCCCAGTTACCTGGAGCGCCCATCAAGTCTGACCTGTGGTGGTACAACGACGAAACGCGAGCAGATACAGGCTCCGCCACATATCCCCTGGTGTTCGCAACCGATCAAATCCAGCGCTACGCCATCCCAGCCGGCGACATGATCAACTCTAGTCCGCTGCTTACGTGTGTTGGCAAATATTACAAGCTGGCCGGACCGCTCCTCCAGGCCGGACCGCTCCTCGCGCAGAGCGCCACTTGGGCTAGTCAGGTGATCACCCGCTATAACCTTGTCCCCCCGCCGCTCGATCCAGAAGCCGATACGATCCGCTCGCGCTACCGAGTGATCAGGGCGGTGACTGAGGTCGAGGTCTTTGGTCGGTTCGACGTCATCAACGCTTGGGACGCTGCTCGACTGTCGTTCGGAATATTCCACTGGGCCTTCCAGACACCACAAGGCGGTCCTAGCGAACTCGGTGCGCTTCTTGCGTACTACAAGTCAACCGACCTGGACGGCTACGAACATGATTTCGGAAGGTTCGGAATCGAACCTGAGAAGCCTTGGGATCCGAAGACTCTTGTGGCAGAAGTGCCAGCGAAATACATCGCCCGCATCGCGATGTATGGCCTCTACGATGCGATCGGTGTAATTCGTCCGGACCAGTTACTACCACTCGAGATCGGAAACCTAACTGCCACTGACTACTTGGGCGATTGGTTGCGATCATGGCGGAATATCCATCGTGTCGCGATGGTGCTTCGCACCAGTCAATCGTTTCGCCGGGCTCAGTGGGAGTTCGCATCCATGCGACTGTCCGATCTGCTTGGCTTGGCGTGGTCGGTGAATGGGCCGGACGTTCCCTATGTTGGTCCGGCGGTTGCTCAGGTAGGGCAAGTGTTTACCAGCGAAAACGCGGTTACCGCACTAATTCGCTGGCACGTCAACAATCCCGACTCGTTATTGCCCCCCCGCTGGACCCATTTGCAAACCGCCTATGTCGCCGCATTTGGGCGGGGTCATGTTGATGTCGGCGCCGGGACCCCGATTCAAAAGAGCGCCCTACAGGAAACGCTGGTCAATGCAGTTCTCGTTGAGGCACAGGCAGTGGATACAGCCATCAACACCGATCTCTACAACACGATTCAAACTGCACTTGCATACGGGGCAACAGTGGGTGACCCTCTCTCTGGGGACGCAGGATCGTACAAAGGCTCATGACCACTACGAGTCAGCTCGACCAATACCTGCTCGATCAGGTTGTCCGATTTTCCCAGCCGCTGCAGGCGGCCAACAGTCCCGACAAGGTCGTCCGTCTCGTTTCAGCCATCGGCTGGGACTTCTCGGCCGTCACCGGGGTGCCTATGGACCAGCTGGCGGCAGCTGTCTCGACGGCCGCGACCGCGTTCATGGACTTCGCCGCCGTAATCGAAACTGGCCCGCTCAGCCTCGGAATACTTGCCAAGACGCTCACCGATGCCGGCCAGGCATTTTTGAAGATCAGGTCGGTAATCGAGAGCTGGACCCCGACCGGACCTGGATTGCCGTCAGATGCAATCGCAACATTTGCCGAAGACTTACTCGGCTTTCTTCTCGACGTCTACTTGATTGGACAGCGACCGCGCCTCCGCAGCCTGTTGATGGTCGCTGGAGTTTACGAGGTGGCCCTCGCACCTGAGATTAAGCTGACCAACTCCGCCGTTGTCAGGCGAGCGCAGCAACGACCTCAGTGGGATCTCCAACTTCTCATGAAAGCTCTGACCGACCCGGCTGGCTTTGCCCGGCAGCGCTTTGGGACGCTGGCCGGCGTCGAGGCAATCGCAGACCTAGCTGGACCGCTGCTGGCGGACCTCCTCCGCGAAGTCGGCGTGGCTGCCCATTACGGGACGCCTGGCGCTGCAACTGACGCCCTTCTAAGTTCGCCTGAGGTGGCGGCAGCGCAGCATCTCCTACACGTCAGGTTGGCGTTAGCGACCGATGGTGTCGACGCCGCGGCAGCGATCCTGGAGGTCACGTTTGGGCTCGCCCCGACCACAGGGGGACAACTGTCTCTCGCTATGGTGCCGCGGGGCACTCTTGCAGCTAGCAAATCCGTCGGCTCGTGGACTCTCGGCGCCTCGCTCACGGGCACGATCGCACCCATGTTGATCAACTCGTCGGGTGTGACCTTCACGAGCGGACACCTTAACCCCAGCCTGCAAATGGCGACCTCGGCGGTGAGAAACCCGACGAAGGATCCAATGCTGCGGCTTGGTGGTTCGACAGGCACTCGCCTGGAGCTTGGAGGCGTTTCGTTCACGCAGAAGTTCGGGGCCACCGCAGCCGGGAGCGGCCCAGCCCCCGGAGTCACGATATCGGCCGGGATAGAACTCGTAAAGGCTCAGCTGATCGTCGCTGGGGGCGATGGTGACGGTTTTCTAAGCGCCGTCCTGCCGGCGCAACCGGTAGTGCTCGACATCCCGCTTGCCTTGGATTGGTCGCTGAAAAAAGGTTTCGTGGTCCGCGGCGCACAGTCCTTGTCAATCGATCTAGCTCCTCATAAGCCTTGGGGACCCGTCAATCTCTCGTCACTGCGGTTTGAGTTCCGGGGTGACCCCGCGGGCCCCGTGCTTGAGATCTCAGTCAGCGGTTCGCTGACCATCGGTCCGGTCGTCGCTGTCCTCGAGCGTACTGGGGTCGACTTCAAGCTGGCCACCGCTCAAGGTGCTGGAGCTTTTGGGCCTCTTGACCTCAAGGTTCGGTTCAAGCCACCAAACGGAATTGGCCTGAGTGTTGATGCAACCGCGATCACGGGCGGTGGTTACCTCTTCTTCGACGACGCCAAGCAGGAATACGCCGGCATTCTCGACCTCGAGTTCGCCGATCGGTTCAGTCTCACTGTCATCGCGGTTCTCGACACCAAGAACGGCTTTTCGCTGATGGGGCTGGTGTTCGTCGCGGATTTCACTCCCATCCCGCTCGGCCTCGGTTTCTTCCTAGAGGGTGTCGGTGGCATGCTCGCGATCAACCGCACCGCCGCGGTCGACAAGCTGCGATCGGGGCTCAAGACCGGCAGCATGAAGAGTCTCCTGTTCCCGGAGGAGCCGGTGAAGCACGCCCACCAGATCATCGCGGACCTGGACGCGGACTTCCCTCGCGCCGACAGCCGCTATCTGTTCGGGCCCATGGCCGAGATCACGTGGGGCGATCCAACCCTTGTGACGATCAAGATCGCTCTGCTGATCGAGCTGCCGGAGCCCGTGCGCCTGATCATCGTCGCGCAGCTCGAAGCGCTCCTTCCGGATCCGGACAAGGCCGTCATCAAGCTGCATATGGACGCTCTCGGTGTCGTCAACTTCGGCACCGACGACCTATCCCTCGACGCCGTGCTCTACGACTCGAAGTGGGGGGCGTTCACCGTCACGGGCGCCATGGCGCTGCGAATGAACTGGGGCTCCCAACCGAACTTCGCTCTCGCGGTCGGCGGTTTCAGCCCTTCGTACACGCCACCGGCCAACTTCCCGAAGGTCGAGCGCATCGTCATCGCGCTCGCGGCCGGTGACAACCCGCGCATCCGCCTCGACGCCTACCTGGCGATCACGTCGAACACCTTCCAGGTGGGCGCCCATCTCGACCTGCATGCGGCGGCGGGCGGGTTCGCCCTCGACGGTCACCTCGGCTTCGACGTCCTGATCCATTTCGACCCCTTCGCGTTCATAGCCGACATGCACGCTTCGCTTAGCCTGACTTACAACGGCTCGGTCCTGATGGGGGTGGATCTCCATCTGACCCTCTCCGGTCCCTCGCCGCTAGAGGCGACTGGGACGGCGACCTTCCAGGTCTTCATCTTCTCGGCGTCGGTGAGCTTCGACGTGACGATCGGAACCGCGCTTCCGGCCGGCCCCGGCCCGGCGGTGCCGGACCTCGAGACGATGCTCAGGACCGCATTAGAGGATCTGCGCAACTGGAGCGCGACCATGCCGGCAGACTCGAAGACGGCTTTTGCCGTGCGCCCGCGAAGCTCCCTCGGTAAGGTGTTCGTTCATCCGCTGGGAGATCTGAGCGCCCACCAGCGCGTTGTGCCGATTGGGCTGTCCATCAACAACTACGGAACTATTCCGCTCGCCATGCCCGTCAAGTTCACGCTCTCCGTGACAATTGAGAACGCCCCGGACAGCGGCGAGCAGCCGATCAACGACTTCTTCGCGCCGGCCCAGTTCCAGCAGCTCACCGACAGCCAGAAGCTCGCCCGCCCTTCCTTCGAGCAGTACCAGTCCGGGGTGCGTTTCGGGTCCTCGAAGGCCATGGCCGGATCGACGCGCCAGTCCACGATCGACTACAAGTCCCAGGTCGTGGATACCATCCCCGCTCCAAAGGCGACCGCCATGGCTCAGGCCGCGACCCTGGTCGCCGGCCCGGACTACCCGCTATCGGGCGCCTCACTCGAAAGCCAGATTCCGACTGGGGCCGCCGCGCGAGCGAAAGGAAACACAACCGGCAGCGCCAAGTACGCTGGCGTCGCTAGTCCCGTGGCCGCCGCACAGCCCACCTACGTGATCGCGGGTGCGAGCGACCTGCTTCAACCGTCGGGGACCGATCAGGGCACGTACAGCCAGGCGGTCGACCTGCTGCGCGCCCAGCGGGCTGCCAATCCGAATCTGGATCTGCAGATCGTCGTCAGCCACGAACGCCGCCAGATCACCTCGACCGTCCTGACCGCGTTGACGTTCGGCACGCCTGCCTACCCGGCGATGTCTCCTCAGTGGGTCAACTCGAAGACCCAGCTCACGATTGCGCCGGGGAACAATGTGCTCAAGGCTCTCTATTACCGAGTCCATGCCGTCACCGCTGACGCGCGTGCGTACACGGCAGTCTCTGTCAGGGGCGTCACCTTCTCGATCAGTGGTTCCGACGGGCCATACGACGTTGAGTGGTTCGGTGTTGACCTGCACGGCGCTGAAGAGAATCCGCAGAAGCAGGTCGTTTATCTCGACAACATACCTGCGCAGACCACCCTGCTGTCGACTCCGCAGCCGTTGCCCGGCGGCCCGCAGTTGACGCTGACCGCCACCGACGCCGGTAGCGGCGTCGCGACGGTCTCCTATCGCGCGTTTCAGCAGGGTCAGACCGCGAACTTCAAGATCGTCACAGGTGACACAGTCGATATCACCATCAATGGCGAAGGCTCATGGGAGGTCGACGTTCAAGCGACGGACAACGTGGGCAACGTTTCACCGCTGCAAACGACGGCCATCCAGACCGACACGACCCCTCCGACCAGCACCCTCACGGTCGGCGCTCCGGGCTATCCTGACGACCCACAATTCGTGACGGCGAGCACCACGCTGGTCGTGTCAGCGATCGACTCAGGATCCGGCGTCCAGTCGATTTCGTATCGGGTCTACGCGCAGGGCGCCGGCGGAACGGTCGTACCCACCACCACCACGCACTCGTCAGTCCACCTCAGCCTCAGCGGGAAAGACGGCCCGTACCAGGTGGAGTACCAGGCAACCGACAACGCCGGGAACGTGGAAACGCTCCACGTCAAGATCATCACCCTCGACACCACGCCGCCCCAGAGCCAGCTCGTCATCGGGGACCCGAAGGCGGGTGGGCCTTCGACGTTTGTGACTTCGGGGACGCCGCTGACTCTCAACGCGGTCGACGCGGGCTCAGGCGTCGCCAAAACCTCGTATACGCTCTCCCCAAACGGAGGCGCGGTCCCTGTCTCAATCCCCCCGGCCGCCGCAATATTCAAGGTCACCGGACCGGACGCCGCCTACCAGGTCGACTACCAGTCCGTCGACAACCTGGGCAACACCGAGCAACTCCAGTCACAGACCGTGAATCTCGACAACACCGCGCCGCTGATAACCGTCACCGCGCCAATGCCAACAACTCATGATGCGAATATCGTTCTCGCCTACACCGCCGACGACGGGACCGGTTCAGGCGTGGCTTCCCTCACGTCGACGCTGGACGGGGCGGCCACAGTCAACAAGCAGTTGATCACCAACCTCCTGAAGGGACCCCATGTGTTCGTGGTGACGGCCGTGGACAACCTCGGCAACCAGAGCACAGCAAGCGTTCCGTTCACGGTCACCTGACAGATGCTCTGGGCGACCGGCATGAGTAAACCGCGGCGGAACAGTTGGCCCAGCGAGTGACGATCCGGTGACGGTCACAAGCGAAGGTAGCCACGATGCGCGGTTCCACAGGCGATTGAGGCGAGAGGTGCAAGGGGTTTGATCCTCTATAGTCAACGTGATCCTCACTGGGCCAACCACCCGCTCGGGTGGGGCCCGGCCCTGGGCACCCTGGGCCAGTACGGCTGCTTCGACACCGTACTTGCCATGATCGCTAATGACTCCGGGCATCAGGTGGACCCTGCGAGCATCGACGATTTGTTTACGAAGGGCCGTATCTTCCTCCGCGAGTCAACTGGCACATATGATCTGCTGCCAGACAATGCGCTGACCCAGGCGTACCCCGGTGACTACGACGAGCACAGCTACTGGGGCTGGAGGGGCGATCTTGTCGCTGCGGCTGTCCCAAGCCCGAGCACCTACGCGGTCTTGTGGATCTCGACCCAGCTGGTGCCAACGCATTTCGTCCTCGCGTACTCCGCCGACGGCCGGCAAATTGCAGACCCGTGGACGGGCCGCGTGGGTGCGTTGGCCGGTTACGGCGGTCCCAACTCCGTGCGCAAGACGATGCTGCTCAGCCGCTTGCCGCGTCAGTCAGCGCCACCAGTGAATCCCAACCCTCCGCCATTAGAGCTGGTGCCACCGCCCGCGCCCCCACCGATGGCCTTGTACTCGTTCGTTCCCGATCCGCCAGACGATTTACATCCTGCCGACGAAGTCACCACGCTGGCCGACGCGATGCAACTGGCCGACGACTACGTTGCGGACAAGCCGGCCGGGACCACTATCGCCGTGCGTGATTCTAACGGAGGGCTCGCGTACCAGGCCGCGCCCACACCCTCGGACGCATTGTGAACTCGGTCATAGAGGGAACGGGAATGTTCTCCGCCCAAAGCGGCTGAACACAGCCACGGCCTGACTCACGGGGCCTGAAGCGGAGGGCCCGACCTCGCCTACAACCGGGCGTCAAGCCATCCAGAAGCCGCTTGACCGGCTGTCAATTGACTGCTATATCGCGAACAACTGCCGGTGCCCATCCGGCTCATGTACGGAGGCGCGTCCATGCGCAAGCTCGTTCTTTCTTCCGTCCTGGCCATCGCTCTGCTGGCGGTAACCGTAGTTACGGCTCTGGCGGGTAGCACCGGGCCAGGGGTCTAGTCAATCGGTCGCGCCCGCGTGGCTTTACGTTCTAGTTTTCCAGCTTGCGGCGTGCTATAACGCCGATATCAGCAATCGTCAGCCCAAGCCACGCGGGCGCCTTCCAGGCGTAGAGGTCGATCCCGCCCTGATCAAGAAGGCCCGACTCGAGGCCGGCCTGAGCATGTCGCAACTCGCCGGGTCGGACGTGACCCGCCAGGCCATCTTTCTGATTGAGGCCGGCAAAACCCGGCCGTCGATGCGGACGCTCGAGATCATCGCGAGTCGAACCGGGACGGCCGTGGAGGCTTTTGTCAAGAAGCACCACGACCACCAGCCAGCGCACGCCCCGGCAGTTCCTGATGCTCGGGTGGAAGGGCTCGAGGCGCTGTGCCTGCAGCATCAGTTCGAAAAGGCCATTCACTTGGGCATCTCAATGCTGCAAAACCCGCTGGCGCCCAGCGTAGAAGCGCACGTGCGGCACTATGTTGGCCAAGCCATGGTGCGCTCGGCGCGGCCGGATGAGGGGCTGGAGCAGCTGCACCGAGCCCAGGCGTTGTTGGAGCTGGAACCCGACCCATGGCTGGCGATCGAATGCGCGGACTGGGAGGCCAGCGCTCTATACCTCAAGGAGGACAACCGAGCCCTCGCCACCGCCGAAAGAGCCCTCAAGCTGTGCCGGGCAACCAGTCCTCGAGTCCCCGGTACCGAGGCCAGGATCCTCGAGCACATCGCCACTATTCATGTGAAAAACCACACCTACGACCGTGCCATCAGCTTTTATGAGGAAGCCCTTCAGTCCGCCGGGACGATGCGCGACCTGCCCCGTTTGGGCCGGACATACCATGGGCTGAGCATCGCTTACCAGGAGCGCGGCGAACTCGGCAGAGCAATCGAATACACGCATAAGGCTCTCGCCCTCTACGCCCTCGAACACGACACCGCCCTGCTTGCTCGCGGCGAAAACGAGCTTGGGCTCCTGCTCATGAGACAGGGCCAGATGGTCCGCGCCGAGGAGGCATTTCGAACTGCGCTGGCACATTTGGACGAGGCCGGCACCGAGGGCGCCAAGAGCCACGTGCTCATAAGCCTTGGTGAGCTCCAGCTGCGCGCCGGGCGGCACGACGATGGGATTCGTACCGTCAAGGAGGCGATCGACCTGGCCAAGCGACTCGGTGAACGTATGGCCCACGCCGAGGGGCTGGAGCTGCTGGCCAAGCTCTACGAGAGGATGGGTCGGCACGAGCTCGCCGACAAAGAGATGGGACGTGCCCTGCGACTGCTCAAGGCAGGAGGACTCAGGGAACGGCTTGCGGAAACTCACGCCTCTTATGCCGAGTTGCTCGAGGCGCGCGGTGATGGCCGCAGCGCGAGCCCGCATTGGAAGCAGGCGGCTACCCTGGCCTTGCGGAAACAGTCGGACTCGGTGCGGCCTGCTCGAGCCGTCTAGGCACTAGGCCGCGGCGAGGCTCGCCAAACTCTGACCGTTCAGTCGGCGTAGCCGGCTTAAGAATCCGTACGCCTACTGACGACACATCGGCAACGGCGGTCCACATTTGCATCGTATGCGCCACGTCCAGACTTTGAAGCGAGCCACCCAGTCGCAGCGAGGCGACTCGAGACTTCAGGCCGCAGCTGCGTGGGCAGCGATCATCGGCACCGTCCTCGGCCTCCCTGTCACGCTGGTGCAGCTTGGCGTCGTCGGCAACGTTCGGATCCCGGATTTGCCGGGTGCCCCCGTCCACGTCGAAACGAACCAGTCGGCGGCGACACTCTCGGTCTCGTCAGGCTCCGGACCGTCAGGAACCGAGATTACGCTGAGCGGCACCGGGTTTGGTGGCAGCGAAGCCGTCGAGATCCGATTTCACACCGAATTCATCGCGACCGCTCAGGCTGATGGGCACGGGGCGTTTTCGGAAGTGCACGCGCGAATACCTGGGTCGTTCGATGCGTTTGCGCCCCAACAGTTCGATATCGTCGCTACCGGCCAATCGACAGCGCGGAGCGCCCGCGTTCCTTTCCAGCTGACGCGCGTGCCTGGAGTGACAAGCACTCCCACCCTGTCCATCTCACGCGGTTCTGGTCCATCGGGCACCCAGATCGCGTTGAGCGGCTCGGGTTTCGAGGGCGGCGAGGTGATCACGATCCGATTCCACACGGAGACTATTGCGACCGCGCAGGCTGACAGTAGAGGCGCGTTCTCCGAAGTTCAGGCGAGAATCCCTGGATCTTTCGACGTCTTTGCGCCGCAACAGTTCGAAATCGTTGCAGTCGGGCAATCATCCTCGCGCAGCGCTCAAGTCCCATTCATGTTGACCACTCAATAACAGCATTGATTTCCATCGCCTGAACATAGTTTCGACGCGCCGCTTCGTGAGACCGTGACCGTTAATGATCACCCGGCACTACCCAGTGCCCCGCTTTACGATTACCGAAAGACCGATCGGTAAAGTACACCGAGTCCGCCTACTCTTGCTGCACCGATTCCCTCATCAAAGCCCCGCTTACGATCCTGCGACGACAGGTGCTGCGCATCCAAGCGGCGATTCAGATCTATATCCACCCAATCCAAGACCTGGTTCGAGGCTGAGGTCGCCGCTTCGACCCCGATCCGGAAGTTGGCCATTAGGTCGTCGACGGATATAGGGGATACCTGTATGTGATTTGGGTGAGCAGCGATGGATCGTTGGAGACTTGGGCCTGAACCTGATCGGGACTGAGGTGACCACGAGTTCCTCTAGCGAGCATAATGGCGCCTTCTAAGCCAAGTCTCACCCCCAATCGCTGGGCATTCGCAATTTGCGCATCAGTCGCGTCGCTAATGGTGACCATCAGTCCTACGATCGTCACGATCGGCTCGACTAACCCAGCGATTTCCATTGAAAGGCCGACGAGAGTGTCTTCTACCGCGCCGGCAATTACCGGCATGTAGGATAATCCAGAGTAGCCACTGAGGCTTAGGTCCAAGATGTCCCAAAAGTGTCCACTGTTGTTCGGCTTGCGGCCGAGAATTGCTGCGATTACCGGATCCAAAACTGGCGGAGCAGGCGGTTCGGGTATCTGCGGTTCAGGTAACACCTGAGGGGGACGATACTTGCCGAAACCGCCCCACGTGGTACGGCGCCGGCCAGGAAGTCGAGGTGTAAGCCCGGGTCGCCGATACGCTGGCCGACCAGGCTGTATCAGGGCCGGCGCGATAGTCACTGCGGGCACGACTGGCGCAGTTGCGGATTCACCTTGAGGTGGAACGGTGTCATCCGGTGGTTGATCAAACGTTGATTGCGCGGACGGTGGCGGTGGCTCTTCCACCACTCTCTGCGTTTCGGACTCGAAGACATCGATAGATGGCTTCTCTCCAGGGTAACGCGCCGCATCTATCGCGATTAGATTGGAGTCTCCGAATACTGACTCGGGGGGTAAGCCTGTCAACGGATCGTTTGGATCGCCGGGCAGTTCGCCCGTCGCGCTAAATTGCCGTACAGCCTGCCGCTCCCATGCATTGCGCAGTCGCTGGATCATTGCAGCGTTCTGGGGCATGTAAGGGCTCATCAATAGTCGCGCTCTAGCCTCCAGTTCAGCGAGGCTTAGTTTGTCCAACTCGGGGTCGAAGCCGAGCAAACTTGGCTCGGAGATCGACCAATAGGCCCCAACCGATGGTATTAGGGATGGATCCCTCACCTTCTCGGCCTCGGCTTGTCTCGACGTCCCAAGGTGAGCCGCGATTAGATGCCCGAGCCTACCGCTAGGGTAGAGATCACTCTCTGCAAGCTTCTTAAAAGCGGCTGGATTCTGTATCAAGAACTTGCCAGGAATCGTTCCGTTCGGAAACGTTCGTCGAATGAACAATTCCTTGTCCTCATCTGAAGCCGACAACATCTCAGTCGCCAGATATTCGTGTTTGATGAGCCAATCGAAGGCGGCCAGGGCATTCTGGAAGCATGCTTCCGCCGATCTTCAACGAGGCTGGACCTTCAACCAGGAACTCGGTGGGAATCGTTCCGTCAGGGAAGGTTCGCTGAATGAACTTCTTCTTGTCCTCATCGGGCGCGGGCAACATCTCGACTGGCAAGTAACCTTGCTCGATTAGCCAATCGAACGCGGCCGGTGCGTTGGGCAGCATGCTGCCACCAATCTTCAAGACCTCATAACCTTGATATGCAGTTGGTGCCCACACCCTGGGCTGGCCACCAAACAACGCCCGGAGCTTTTCCATTCCCTCGGTCGGGCCCTCTTCGGGTTCACCCCCAAAATTGCAGCCTCGCACGACAATGGTCGTGTCGGTGTCTATCACTGATGTCGCGACTATATGGCGCCGTTCGGCAAACCGCGTGTGAAGGTGCTTACGGAATTCTTCCTGCAGCTTGACTGTCTCTTCGGCACTGAAGATCGGTCGCTCATTCGGCGGTAGGGCGACGCCGGCCCGAGTCATGGGCACCTGCATGACGCCGTAGACATTCGCATGTGTCACGATGACAATCTCGCGCACATGTTCCCTGTGGCCTCGTCGCACCTGTCGGGTATCGCTCCAGATACGGTCGAATAGCTCTTCGATGCTGTGGATCGCCACCTGCCGATGTTCCGGGTAGTACTTCCTGAGGAACGCGCGCGCCGATTCGCCAAATGGACCGCCTGCGAAGAAGAAGGCATAGTCGAGCTCATCAATCTCGGGGCGTGCTGGTGGTTGAGTCGTCGCCGGCATCGGAAGGACCGTGAGCTGGCCGCCTCTGTCGTAAGAGGCGACCGTATAGCCCGAGGGATTTAGGTTGGCCCGCTCGTCGGCGAACTCTTCCGACGGCTCATCAACGCACACCTGGCGGCCCTCTTCTAACAGCCTCAGTTGTTGATAGGCGGCTGTGATTCTGGTCCGGACCGCCTGCTCGACGGCGGCACCAAGGTTCGCCAAGCCGGCGTCGTCGTTCAACACCCCCGTGACACGAATGGTCAGCGGAATGTGAACGTTTACCAGAGGCATATTGCGGGGACAGGTTTGCCTTCAGGTTCAGGCGTTGGCGCCGGCCATGGTCAGGCTCCCAATGGCATCCACGGGCACAGCTCGAAGCTCGTTCGAATGATCCCACTCTGGGCACTCACATACAGATTGCGCCACGGTGTGCGAACCACGTAGTAGGGGTAGAAAGAGCTGATGCTTCCGCATGGCCCCCACGTCAATATCGGCCCTACCTCGATCTCATATGGCCTCAGAGTGATGTACTCGCGAGGGCTGGCATACGAAGCTAAGGCGCCAGCGATCGCCCCTCTGAGATTGTGCCCCTGGGTCTGCGTCGCCACCTGTGGTAAGCCCCCCGTGCCGCCAATAGACCATCTCGGCCACGTGATTGTGTCGAGAAGCCGACCTGTAACGGTGTCGAGTGGTTCCCGGACTGGTATCGGGTGGGCAGCCACGATTTCCCTCACGTCTTCGGTCCGTATAGGCCACAGTTCCCGCGGAGAGTCGGTCGCCATGGCACTCAAAACATCGCCCAACCGAGCGTCGAGCTTGATGACTGCCAAAGCATGCTGGCGATCCCGAACCTCCGATTCCAGGGGAACCAGATAGAAGTAGTCCCCTTCGCGGTCAAGACGAGTAACCAGGCGTGGTTGACCAGGTCGTCCCTCTTTGATTGCCTGGCGCAGATGAGGGAGCTCAGGGCACTGCCGCTGAACACCTTCAATTGCTAACTTGACAGCGTCCGCCGGTGGGATGATCGAGTCACCCGGTCTAACGATCGGCCGTGGAGCCGCAACGGCATGCTGTTTGATGGGTCTTGGATCACCTACCTCGATGATCTGGCCAAGCCATCGCGCGCCGCCCGTAACCGCGATGTCTTCGGTGTCCCAGTCTGCCGTGGCCAGCCAAGCATTGGCCATGCTTCCATAGGCGGGGTCATTGAAGTAAAAACCATTGAAGTCTGCTGGCGTGTTGTATGTATACCCGGTAACGCAGATCCAATGCGCGCCTCCGTGCACAAGTACTGCCGCAGCAACTTGATAGTCCTGGAGCGTGCTGTGAAGCTGATCATGTGCGTTGGCTGGGCTGGCCTCGGTGTACAACACGAAGTTTGGACCTTGCGGATCCATGTTATTGAGTGCAGCGTTCATAGCGCCAGGGTCGATGTACCAGAACGGTGACGGTTCCGTGAGGTCGTCAAGACCTGAGATGGAGTTGTACAGAGCGGTGGGTGGCATTGGATCTCCGGCCGTCCCGATCCCTCCGAGACCGACGGAAATAAGGATCATTCGGGCAACGCGAGCGCCTGAGTACTGATCGGACTCGCCCATCGGAGCGATGTCGAAGGGAACGCCAGGTACGATGTAGGAGCCCATCTCGATTTCCTCCTGTTAGGTGCCGGCTGGTTGATAGGTGACGGAGAACCCCCGTAGCACATCCGATGGCACGGCGCCAGTTATGGTGGCGCGCAAGTAAAAGAGGTTGACGTCTGAGTTGAAGACGGGGGTGTTCGGGATCGGTTTTGAGACGAACCCAGGCGCGGTTACAAGAACAGTCTTGGTGAACGGCGCGACTCGCAACTCCCGGACCAGCGTGGTCTGCATGTTTGCAGGATTCGCTGCCTGACCCAGTACGGTCAGGTTGAGGAGTTTGACCCCTTCAGGGAGAGTCAACGGAAGCACTCCGTCAGCATTGCCGTTATTAGCTATTGGGACCTTAACGAAGGATCCGTGAGCATTGCCGAGCACGACCGTGCTCCAGTACATGCTCGACCACGCACTGTTGGGAGCATCGGGATTGAACGGAAGTACATTCGGTGTCAATCCCAGCGTAACTGGTGCCTGCACGACGCCTCCCAGCGCGCTCACGATCTGCTGGAGAGCTGAAATGTCGCCTGACTCCTGCGTGAGCTGATTGTTTACCTGGGTCACCACTCCCGATAGGCTGTCGAACTCGGCCTCGATGCCATGGAAGCGACCGTTGAAGCCTGCATCGCCCCCGGCCTGAACCCGGTCGACGTTGTCGACCCAGTCGGTGTGGACGAAAGCCCGCGTATACGAGATCGTCATGGTCAGGCCTCCAGCGATGGATTGGTGGGCTCCGGCAGATGAAGGCCGGGACTGTGGTAGACGGGGAACGTGTAGCCGGGGAACAGGTCTCCGAGCTCATTGAGCTCGACCACGTGGGCGCGCAGGCGATTCGTCCTCACCTCGACGCCGATAGGGTGGAACCAGTTCAAGACGTTCATAACCAGGTCGTACTGGTCCTTTCGGATCGTAACGTTTGGTTGCCCGTCCAGGTTCTGGTTGAGTCGAACCTCGAACTGATAAGGCAGGAGATGGTCTCCCCGGACGTAGATGGCTCTGACCAGGGTTGCCCCAGGTCTTAGCCCCTTCATCGAGTTGAAGGGTTTGACCAGGGAAGCGAGCTCGACGCGCCCCCGGCTGAATGGAACGGTCGACCAGGCCAGGTGCTCACCGCCACCTGAGCCGATCGCGAGCACAGCGACGACTTGAGGAGGCCGAGGCGGCTGCATGCCGAGGGGAGCGGGGTCGCCGAGCGTGATCGTGGCGGCCTGTTCCGAAACGGCAACGAGGCAGGTCGCGTACGCAGTGGCTCCAGGACTGGTCGCCAGCCAGCTGGCTCCGCCGCCAGGAGTGAACAGCTGGGGGAGTAGCACGTCTTGAGCGGCATCGATCACTCTGACCGGCGCGCCCGCACTCTGCGTCGACGCGACATAGACGTATTTCTGATCGGCGCCGACCGCGAGATGGGCGGGCACGTACGGCGCCAGGCCGCCGAGCACATTGGTCTGCTGGTTGTTGTTGGTCGTGTAGACGCGGACCTCGCTGGTGCAAGCGACGTAGAGCTTGGCTCCATTCGGCGTGACCACGGCGCCCACCGCCCCGACGCCAGTGGCGACCGGGGCCCCGACGAGCTGCATGTTGGCCCGGTTGACCTGGCAGAAACGATCCCCCGTGATCACGACATAAACGGCCGCCCCGCCCGGTATAGGGGCGATCGATAACGGCGTGCCCGGAAGAACGACGCTGCCCAACTGCTGGTTCGTCTGCACGTCATAGGCACGCAGTGTGTTGTCCCCGATGCAGCCCACGAACAACTGGTTGCCGTCGGCCACCATGACAGAGGGCTGTGGTCCGGTTGCGAACGCTGGGGAGGGGGCCAGCGTGGCGGGATCAAGGACCGAAATCGTCCCGGGTAGCTGGTGGGAGACGAAGACATGACCGCCACCGAAGGCGATTGCAGTCACGCTCGGTGGCACCGGTTCTGAATGGTCGAACGCCAGCTTGGGGAGCACGTTCGGCGCGCTAGCGATGAGCGTGAAAGAGGTGACTCGGGAGCCGCCGGGACCGGTCACATATGCCCGGCCGCCGTCCGCAGACAGGCACAACGCCAGGGCTGACATCGCTGGGCTCACCTGGACGGCGGCCGCGTTGCCGACCATGACCTCGCTCGGACCCAACACGCCCACCTGGTCGCCCTGACGCACGGCAACCTGAACGGTCTGTGGGGGGCCGGGGTCGATCCGGACGAAATCGAAGCCACTGGCAAAGGCCCGTGCCGCGAGCGCTGGTGCCGTCAGATTCGTGTGGCGGAGCCACAAGGCACGGCCATCTGTCACCAGTCCGTTGCCCCCAGGATCGTAGGCCTTGACCACGGCAAGGCTGCCCGGCCCGCCTGATATCAGGCTGAGGAGACGGAGCAGGGCGGCCCCGGTCGCGGGTTGCATCCGGCGGTTGTTCAGCTGATTTCCGAAGTCGACCTTTCCTTGGAAACCAACAAAGTCATCCGTCCGGGTTTCCAGGTAGAGCTCGCTGAAGTCAGCGCTCGGTCCGCCCGCTCCATCAGCCTCGCCAATGCCTCTCCTGCCGTCCCCACCGATCGAGTCACCCGCGGCCAGACTGTTGTCGGCCAGCCCGATGCGGATCTTGCGGGAGCCTCGGCCCGTGTGTCGGCGGCGACGTACCTCAACGTCCACAAAGATGTCGCCAGCCGCCTTGCCGCGCAGCTTCATTGGGGTCCCACGAATCAAGTCGGCGTCGCCGAAGCCGCAATGGGCGAGAGACCAGTGGACCTCGGCGTCGGCGAATGAGCTGGGGTTCGGATCGAGGCCGAGCGTCAGATCAGCGCCCTCGACCACGTCTGGCGGCTGGGGAGGCTGCCCAGTGGCCAGCGGCGTGATCCGGAAAACCTCGCCGGCGGGCTCCGCCACGTGGACCTGGCCTGTCCCCGTGTGGCAGGTCCAACCGAATCCGCCGGCGTGCGCCTGCACCGTCAGGTCATCCGGCCCGATCACATCGTGGCTCAGGAGGAGTGCCCGGCCGACACGGTGTAGATCCGAGGCCAGAGGGTCGTACCCCTTGACGACCGTGAGCGTGCCCGGGCCGGGTCCGAGCCGGTCGAGAAGGGCGTCGAGGCGCTGGCGGACCACCCACTGCATCATGCGGTTGGCTTCGATGCCCAAAAAGTCAAGGTGCGGGCGATCCTCATGGCGCCGCAGCCACGCAGGATCGAAGTCGTCGTCCTCTGGGATGCCGGCGGCCGAGGCCTCGCTGGCGCGCATCCCTCCGTCGGCCGCGATGCACTCACCGGGCTTGAGCTTGGCGGGGAGCACCCGCACGGCGAGAGTTCCAACCTCAAAGGGATCGGTCGTCTCGTCGACGATGAATGGGCTGGGGTCATTGGCAACCGGCCCCGCCACCTCATTGATCGCCGCCTCGAGCGCGTCTGGAGTCGGGAGGAGCCAGCGTTGAAAGATGCGAAGGCGTCGGCGGTATTGATCATCCCCCTCGCCGACAACCGGGTTGAACGAGCTCCGCGCGATCTTGGAGATCCGCACCTCGTCAACGAGTCCGACGTACTGGACGTCAGTCGGCACGTTGTTGACGGACTCTCGGCCGAAGCCAATCACGACCGCCTGGTTGTTGGTCAGAGCTCCAATTGGGTCCACCTGCTGTATCGCAACCTGGATCCCGTCGAGGTATAGACGGGCAAACGTGACCGCTGGCGGGCCGGCTCGGTGTTCGACGACGCCGGCGACGTGGTGGAAAACACCGTCGCCGATGTCGAGGTCGGCGAAGAGCTCGACCTCCTTAGCCGCGTCCGAAAGCGAGAACCGCAGGTTTCGGTCGATGCCGCGAAACGTCCCGACGCTAAGTGCCCATCCGGCGTCGACTGTGGTGTTCAGCTGCGCGCGCTTGGCGATGACGGCGCCGATCGCGTTGCTGGCGCGGGCAGGCTTGATCACCGCCTCGACGGTGAAAGAAGTGCCCGCCGGCAGGGCGAACTCGGGATCGTCGGGAACAGTGATGAACGTCTGGTTCTCAATGAACTCGAAGGCATTGGCAAAGCGACCGCTGCGCCTGCTGTGGCCGCCGGTGTTCTGGCCGGGGTGACTGGTGGCCTGATATCGCGAGCGGTCGTCGACCACTGAGACCACCTCGGGTTGCGGCGGGACCGGCTTGTCATCTAGGTGGTAAAGGGCGAGCGTGTCGGAGTCCCAGGTGTAGGGGGTGGGCGGGAAGCGTGGCACCCCGAGATCCCGGCCGAGAAGGTCCTGGCTGGCGCCGTGGGCAGCGGCCGCATTGCGCTGGGCCGCGACATCGGCCGACTGCTGAGCTACCTCCTCGTGCTCCCAGCCGACCGCCCAGAGAAGCTTCGCGAGATTTCCTAGGAGGGCCACGATGGTCCAGTCGTTCGCAAGTTGGCTGGCAGGGAGCTGGGGCTGGAGGCGCGTCAAGCGAAGCTGGTTGGTGATGTCGGCGGCGTGGCCCGGAAGCCGGATCATGACCGCACGGCCGGCCGGCCACCTGGCGGGGATCACCACCTCAGCCGGTGGATCCTCGGGCAGGTTGGGAAGATGCTTAAACCAGACGAGCACCCTGAGTGGATCGGGCCCATTAGCAAAGGCCGGGACCAGGAGGTAGCGCGGCGAGTCGGGTAGGAGGCCGCGATACAAGTTGGAGTAGGACTGGAAGTCGTAAGGCGTGAGCGTCGTAGTCCCGTTGTTCGATGTCGCCCCGAACGACAGGGTGATGCGCTCCATACCTCGGTTGTAAGCCGGGGTCAGTCCGCCTCGCATCGTGTCGAGGACGCTTGTACTCATAGGTTCACTGGCTCACAACCTGAATGTCGCTGAGGGGAGAGTCGAGTGTGAAAACCGCGACTTCGTCCGGCGTGAGCGCCACGTTCTCGCCCATTGCCAGCTCGACAGACTCGCCGAAGAGCGCACCGGAGAAGTTGATCCCGGCAAAGCCCGGCGGGCAGCGGCGCAAGTGGAGATTCTGCACATCAACGACGCCCGAAGCCATCCTCGCCATGAGCATCGCGTCCGAGTAGAGGACTCCGAGGCCCAGCCGGAGGCTGTTGACGCTCGTGTGGAGGGCGCCCAGGATCTGGCCCTTGACAGCATCCAGGTCGTGACCTCCCTGCACGACCAATGTTGCACGGATCCCGATATCGACCTGGTTGGCCTCGAGGATATTCGGGAAGATCGAGACGGGGCGCCACTGCCTGACCACCTCGAGTGCCGAGTCGTATACGCCTGGGACGTTGCCACCGCCGGTTGTCCAGGGCCACCCCGGCTCGACCGCGATGACGATGTCGAAGTAATACGGGGAGCCGACCTGGCGCTGCATTGAGAAGGCCCGCTGACCGAACAAGAACATGTTGAAGTAGCTCTGGCTGACGTCCACGCCGCCCAGGGGGTCGAAGATCGCAGCGTCACGCACGCCGTCCACGTCGAGAAGCGCCGCGAGCAGCGCGTCCTGGGTCCAAATTGTCCGGGGGACGCCCAGTAGGCGGGTGCGGTAGTCGGCGTCTGACTCCAGCAACTCACCGCCGCTGAAGGCTTGAGGATTGGTCGGTGTGACGGTCGCCGCGCCGAGGTTCAGATGGAGCGTCGCCCAGGCCGGCTCGACCTGCAGCGGCTGCTGAGCCGCGAGGTTGGCGGCCGGGCCCCTTGCGACCCCCTCGACTCCAACCGTAACGACCGATAACGCAGCACTAAGACTGACAGGTCCCGTCGTCCTGAAGCTGACATGGGGCTGAGCGACGGTCTCGACGACCGTCCCTTCGGGCAGGACATAAATGCGGCTGGGCGCTCCCCCGCCGAGCGTAAGGACAACCGATCCGCTGGCGCGCAGGTTGCGTCGTGCCAGCCCGAGATCGGTGCCGAGCAGGTCGAGGCTAGGGCCCGTCGCGGTGCTGACGAAGTTCGAGTAGTACTGCGACTCGAGGCCTCGCCAAAGCTCATGTGCATCCCAGGCGACGGCATCCATCACCTTGCGGAGGGCGCTGCCTGAAGTTAGGTCCACGTCGTCGCCGAACATCGTTCGGGCGCGACCCTGCTGGTCCGCAACAATGCGATCGATGCCCTTGAGGACGAATCCTTGCTCGGTGACGCCGAACTGCATTTGATCAGCCAAGGGTCGCCCCCACCTCGATCGTCAGTTGATCGCTCGCGATGGTCTCGACGACCACGAACGCCGTATATTCTCGGCTCGCTCGTGCCAGAGCAATAATCTGCTGCTGGGCCGCCGCACTAATTGGATGCAGTTCGAAGTAGCGGGGGTCGTCCTCGAAGAAGATCTCACGTACGTCTCTGACACGGCGGTCGGCGGTAACGCAGCGGACCAACTGCATCTTCACGTACTCCTTCCGCGTGTGCAGGCCATAGGCATAGGCTCCGATCGACAGGCGGTCGAATCCAAAGCTGGAATTCAGTCGGTCGTTCGCAATTTGTGTCTCGATGCTAAGCTCGAGAGCCTGGGTGAGCGCCGCCTGCTCCCGTACGAGCGCGAAGTCCTTGACCGCGTCATCGAAGACAAGGTCGCCCACGGCCAGCTTCAAGCTCAGGCCCAGGCTCGCCGCGCCCGCCGCGGGTGCCATCACACAGACTCCAGTTTGATCTGGCCCGCCGAGCTGACCGACCACTTTCCTGGCCCGGCGCCGCTCACCGTGGACCCGGTAGCGGAGTCGAGAAGGACTGGCACGTTGCCGACGGTCAACTTCTTCGAGACGCCGGCCACAGCCGGAGCGGTAACGCAGGCCACGAACGTGGACGGTGTGGTCGGCGTTTGCGCGCTGCACGGGGACAGCATTCCGGACACCGGGCTCGTCGGCGAGCCGAAGGTCAGCCCTGCCTCCATACCGCTCGTGATGGCACCGTTGTCACCCACCGTCAGACGGCTGTCCCCGGCGCTCAGCTGCAGCTGGCCGCCGTGCGTGCACTGGATGATCGCGCCCTTCACAAGCACCATCGGCATCAGCTGATGGCCACCTTCCCCGTGCCCACGGTCAGCGTCGCGCCTCCGCATTTGAGGACAACGTTCTGGCCCTTGCCTTCGACAGTTACGTTACCGTCAGAGTCGATCTGGACCATCGTGCCGGACTTGTGGCTGATGAGGAACTCGTCTGCCGTTCCCTCTTTGGGCCGGTCTCCGACAGGCGAGCAGCTGGCTTTACCAACGACGATCTTGAGCCCGACCGTCTCCAGTATCCTGCGGCCGTCTGCAGCAGTCAGGTCGTTGGCGCCCTTGCCGGCTGGCGCCGGTGGGTTGCCTGAGACTTCGGTCGGGAGGCAAAGCCACCAATCCCCGTCCTTCGCCTTGGGGCGGTCCATCTGTGGGTTATTGGCCCATAGAAATCCAGTCACGACGGTGTCGTCGCGAAGGTCTCTGACCTCGTTTAGCAAAGCGCGCATTCCTGGGTAGACCGGGACCGAAAGGCCCACCTTGTCCCAGGCGAACGGCGAAGCGAGCGGTTTAGTCGGTAGGACGGTGTCACGTTCAGGAACGTCCAGGTCGACGCTTGGCGATCCGACATCGTTGGTGCTGTCCTGCTCATAAAACAGAGTTGCGAGACGATCCGAAGACTTCACTGTTTTGACTTTGCCGACGTCGACCGATGGCGATGTGGCTGCGGCTGCTGTTATCTTGCCGCCGATTCGAGCGATGATGGTATCGGGGCCCCCGCGGCGTGCCCGCTCGCTAATGTCCGCGTTGTCTTTACTGCTCTCGTCGAACTTCACGGCTCGGCCGGTGCAGACGTAGCCCGATTTAGGTGAGAAAGAGTGAGTCACCTGGAGGATTCGATACGTGTCCTGCTGATAACCATCAACCCCCGCCACGACCAGCTGTCCAGCGCGAAGCGACGGCTCGCCCAGGACGGTGAAATCGAATGCATCGACCTTTAGCCCGTTACGCAGCTGGAATGGCTTGAACTCGGCCAGTCGCAGACTCGCGAGGGGCTTAAGCGTTACGAGGCAATCCTCTAAGACCATAAAGGGAAGCGCGACGGCCGGCGGAATGGGAATGTCAAAAGGACCCTTGGGCGGATACACGATGGCCGTGCCGAACTGAGCCTGTCCTTCGTGAACGAGAATCTCGGCCCCGAATCTTCTGGCAACCTTCCACAACAGCGCAAACGCGTTCTCAGCGTCATCATTCATGTCGCGAGTGGGCTGCGAAGGATCCGCTTTGCCCGCCGGCGTGACCCCTGCGTCATCGAGGATTCGGGTCGCGACTTTTGCTGGCGTCGCGCTGTCGAGGTGGACGTGCGCTTTCTGCTTCGCGGCGCCTTGTTTGGCAGGGTCAGGGGTGTTCAAGAGCTTGAACGCGGCCTCCTCGGATCCAGTGACCATCGAACCCAGAGGAGGGAACATGCTCGATGCCTGTAGCGTTTCGACGCGGCCGCTGAGCACCTTTTGATGTCCCGATGGGTCGTCGAGGTAGCCGAGGCTGATGTCAACCTTGACCCCACCGTCCCGACCAGCCTTCGCACCCAGCGCGCCGACCAGAGACTTACGAACCTTGAGATCCAGGTTTGCGAAGTTAATCTCAAACTTACCTGGCAGGCCTATGCCATACGTGACGGTCACAACAGCATCGTCTAGGTAGTCGCCGCTGTAGACATCGCTCGAGATCGTGGTCTTGAGGTCGGTAAACTCGACCTTGTACCAGAGGACTACGCCCATCGCGACGCAGCTCCGATCACGACTTGCGTGCCGTAGTGTCCGGAGCCGTTGAGGTTGCCGCGCGCGATCCGCGCCTGAACCAGCTTGACGGCGAGATCAGCGCCGTAGTGGATCAGCTGCGGTTCCGGGACCAGCTTTCGAAGCAAGACGACCCTCGGGCCAGTTGGGCCCTGGCTGACAGCACGGAGCACCACGAAACCGGGGGGCGAGGCAGGTTGTGTGCTTGGACCGGCGGAGGACAGGTCGTAGATCGTCTCGGGCGGGTCCGCATCGGGAAACGTGAGGTTGACGTACACCGCGAAGGTATAGTTTTTTGCTCCAACCATGCAGGTGAAGGCCTGGGGAAGCCCCTGGTCGGCGACGATCGGGAGCTGGAAGAACTGGAGGTCGGTCACAGGCCGCCCCCGAGTTGCCGGCTGAGTGGAATCATTTCGCTAGCGCTGGGGATCGCGACAGTCGCTGCGGCTAGCGCCATGTCAAGCGCCTCGCCGGCGATGGCGGTTAGGCTAGACCGGGGAACGTACTCGAGGGTCATGCTCACGTCGATTGCGTCCCGCTTCTGGTTGGATTGGGTGAATCGCAGGCTCGTGATCTGCATGTCAAGGCTGATCGTCATCCCGGACACGACCGGGAGCCCCGTCAGGTTCATCAAAGGAGCGGCTCCGGCTGCGAGTGCCCGAGATGTGAGCGCCATCGCCTCGAGTCCCTTCTTGACGATCAGGCGTGTGGAACCCACCAGCACCGCCTCGATCGTTATGGTCCGAGTCGTCGGCGAGACGAGCTGGGCGAGCCGGCTGCCTGCGATCCGGGTCACCTGGTAGCCCTCATTGAGGGTGAGGCTCGTGACCGTGAACAAGGGCACGACACCGATCAGGACCGGAACGTTTACGCCGGCTGGCACAGATAGTGTCCTTGCGCGGCCCGTGCTGCGTCAGGGGAGAACATCGATCAGTCTCAATGGCGGCGGATCAGCAAACCGCGCTCTGAGTGCGGCCTCAGCCTGCGGCAACGGCACGTTGAGCAGTCCCGCTGCGTCCACCGCTCTCAGCTCTTCGATGAACACGTCTCTTACCGTCCCAAGGTGGGTTCCATAGCCGGGATCGGGGAAGCGCCAGAGCACATTCGCCCAAGGGCCGTTGTCGTCGGCTACATGGTTGAGCAGGTCCTTGCGGATCTGGGCACTGACGTGTTTCATGCGACTGCGAACCTCTGCGGCCTTATAACCCTTGACTTCGACGTCCAGTTCGCGGCCACCGAACTCGAGCACGATGTCGACATCCCGCCGACCAGCTGCTGTCCAGCGGGTGACCTCGAAGCGCATTCGAGCACCCGGGCATTGGCGGAGCAGGGTCCGAGCGACTTCGAAGTGGCCGAAACCCCCAGTCATGGGGCCCGCAGCGTTGACGAGTGCGGCATTCAGGGCTTTGTCAAGTCCCTCTCTCACCACCAAGTTGCTTGGGTTGGCCGGGTCGCGGAGATCCGCAATGACCTCAAAGATGTGCTTCCGCTGCGCGGGTGGCGCGAACAAGAGCTCGTTCCATTGCGGGAACTCGCCTCCCGTGTTCATGTAGCGCTGCAGCTCAATAACTCCGTCGAGCTCGCGTTCACCAAGCTCATCGACTTTCTCAAGCGCGAGAACGACGTCAGGGTCTGATACAAGCCCTTTATCGCCGGCCAAATCGTCGATTAAGCCGTCCACCACTCGGTCTCCCCGGCGACGAAGCAGCTTGTCTAGCGCGCGCTGTGCTTTGGGTGAGCCTGCCAGCTGATCCGCCCATGCATTGATCGCTTTCTCGCCGGCAGCCAGCCGCTTCTCATTCTCGACCTGCAGCCAGGCCGACGGATCGTCTCGCTCCAACCCATCGAGGAGCCGTCGGAAGTCCGCCTGTTTGCCCTCTTTCGCGAACCTGGCCTCGAGTTGGTCGAGCGCCCCGATGTAGCGGTCGAGGTCCTCTGCTTTGCCTGCCGCTCGGCGCGACACAGCACTGAAGGTCTCGATGCCGACCTTGGCAACCGCGTCCATGCGTTCTACGCTGCCGGCCACGAGCTCCAAAAACGCGGCCCGGCTGTCGGCGGCTAGGCGCCGCAGAGGGATGCGCTTGAGCGTCGCCGCAAAGCGTGCACCTTCACCCTCGGGTATCGCTCCGACTACCTGGCGGGCCTCACCGAGCTCGAGACCGTCTCGCCCGACCAAAGTCCGAAACGCCTCACCGATCTCTTCAGTCAGGCCTCCCGCCTTGCGGACGATCGTCTGGAGGAGCTCGGCCTTGGCCAGCGCGTCGTTGGCAGCTCGGTGCAGATCCGAGCTCCGCGCAGCCAGGTCAGCAAGGGCCTCGCCTTCCTTGATCTCGAACTTCGAAAGCAACTGGCCTAGCTTTCGGACGTCCTCCTCTGGAAGATGCGAGAGCAGGTCAGCAACTTCGTCAACGCTCTTGAAGACAGAGCGCTCGGCCTTCAAAAGGGTCGCCAGTCGAGCCAGCCTGGTGCCCTCGACTTCAACATCGGCGACCTCGCCGAGGCGCGCCAAGATGCCCAGGAGCCGTATGACCCCAGTGAGCTTTTCGCCGATGCCTGCGGCCTGGATGACTGCTTTGATCGCGCCGATGCTGATGAAGATCGAGGCGATCTCCAACACCAGTCGCCAGGCGATGCGTTGACGCACCTTGTCGCCTGCCCCGAGCCGGTCCGCTCCGCGCATTCCGTACAGGACCTTCTCGCCCAGCTGAGTTAGCAGCTGGTTGATTTCGATCATTGCGGGCGGGTATCCCATCGCGGCCAGTTGGGATTTCACCACCAGCTGGGCCAGGGCGAGGATGCCCTGGGCGACCTTGCCGGGGTCGGTAAATATGGTGAGGATCGATTCACCGAGGTCGGCCCCCATCCGAACGAAACCCATTGCCGCCTCTTGGGCCTTGTCCAGGAGCTCAGGTGGAACAATCGTTCCATCAGGGCCTTGCCGCAACCCGGTCAGCGCTTCGAGTGGGGTTCTCGGAAGCAACCCCATGCTCTGAAACAGTCTCATGAGAGCCCAGAACGTGAGTGGCCCGCGCTCTCTGGGGAACCGCTCCCCGACAACCGTGAGCAATTCGTAGAGTTGACTATCGAGGTCGTTGAAGAGTTGGTTGTAGCGGCCTGCCCGTTTGAGCATGTCCACCACGGCGTCGACCTCGCTGTCGCTCTTGAGTGATTTGAATATCTCGACCACGGCCTTCTCTTCTTCTTCCCAGGTCCACGCTGCAAGCAAGACCTTCAGATAGCGGACCTTGGTCTGCCAGTCGACGAGGCTGAAGGCCTGCTCGTTGAGGCGGCTCAGCAGGTCTGCAGCCTTCTGCAGATTCGAGTCATCGCCGGCCTCGATCTCATCGACGAGGTCGTCGATTTCGAAGAAGACCAGGACACGGGAGGTTTCGATGTCGACTGCGATACCCTTTCTCGCCTCGGCCTCGAGTTGAGCGAACCACAGCGCGGCCATGCCCGTGTTTGGCCAGATGAAAATCCGATCTGATGTGATGAAGGCGCGCGTCGAATACATTCCATGCTGCGCCCACGGATGAGGAACCAGCGGGTGACCTGGGTAGAGGCGGAGACTTCTACCAAGTAGTTCTTCGGGAAGTGTTGGTTCACCTTGTTCGGTCCTCTCGGGCCAAGGTTCTCCAAATTCGGAGGAAGCCACCGGGCGTTCCGTGCCGATAGCCAGGTATTCGACATTTGTGGTGCCACCAACGACGATCGCAAACGAGTTGGTACCGAAGATGCCGAGGCCGAGCTGCAGCACTTCGGTCAGGGTGCCCGCAGAGACCCAACGCGGTGCGCCGAGCATGACCAGCTTGAAACCCTCGGCCACGATCACTGAGCCGTCCAACGGGCTTGGCTCGTCATGCAGCCGGTACATACCCGGGCGGCCTTCATGGATCTTCTTGAGCAGCTTGACCCCGGTGAGCTTCCCCTCGTCGCCATAGCTGGGAATCCTGTACGAGCCGGCGGCTAGATCGAGGCGCGAGGGATCAACGGATTCCGCCAACTCACCGCCCGTCATCCGAGTAACCGGTGCAGGGCCGCCGCCACCACTTGGTTCCGCGTGGGATATCCCTCGCTCGACAGCAGCCAACAAGACTTGCTCGATTTGCCTTCGGCGGTCCTCTGGCAAATCGCCCTCGAACGTCACCGCTGTGGGCGGATGGAAGATCAAGCTCACGTGACGGTCGTTTGGAGCATGCAATTGCCTCGTGGCCGACGACCCGATCCACTAACGGTGATCACGTGTCTACTCAGCCGAGGGCCGCGTGGAGGCCATCCCAAATCCGAGCCTCGATCTCGGACTTGACCTCCTCGCTGACATCACCGACCACGACGACGTGGACCGGAAAGTAGTAGTGGACCTCACCATCGCGCCGCGAAGAAAGGACCGCTTCAGAACCCGGCGCCGCCACGATCTTCTCTCCACGATGGAGCACAGCGAGACCGTCTTGCTCGACGAAAGTCGAGTTCTCGTCATCTTGCATGTCGGCTAGGCGGGAGTTGGCGTGAGGTCGAGGCAGATGCAGTTGAATGTCGTCGTCGGCACGCCGTCAATGACCATGTTGTTGGCGACCGACGTGATGTAGCAGTCGTTGAATGCGACTGACTTGAAGGTCCAATCGCTGCCGCTCGCTTCTGACACCGCGACGGTGAAGGAGGTGTGCTTGAGCGCCAGGTCTGTGAGCGTGGCGACGACCGCGCCGATCGCCTTGACCGCCATCGTGAACGTGAAAGTTTTCGGCTGCACGATGTGGGCGACGTTGTCCGCCTCCAGCGAATGCAGAGTTTGTACTGGGGAGTTGAAGGTGGGGTTGAAGGAGTCGATTGGTGTCACGACAGTCGTGCCGACCATCACCGTTAGTCGGGTGTCCCATTTGAGCGCATCGGGCATGGCTGATGTCTTCCTCCTGCCTTAGCCGGCCTACTTGAAGACCAGCTTGATGTGGAGCCGGTGGATCGCGCCGGCGTATGTCACGGTCACCACCATGTCGACAGAGCGGTCGGCTTGGTGCTGCTGTATTTGGGCCAACTCGGCCGCGCTGAGTGTCGCCGGGTCTTTGTCCAGAAGCACCAGCAGCGGGATGTAGACCAGGAAGTCCTCAATCACGGCCTGGGCGACAAGTGGCGACAGGACGGACTGGACCAACGTGGTGATGGCGCGTAACCCCGAGCGGCTGACGCGGAAGTTGCCGATCGCCTGAATCAGCTCAGCCTTGATGCGAAAGCTTATGTCGTCGATGGTGCGGACGATGTCGATGTACTTCTTGTTGCTCTGGCTGGGGTTTGCCGTATATCCCTCGCCCATGTACATGCCCTGGCCTGGAAACAGAACCGGGCTTGTGACCCAGTTGACGAAGGCGGTGTTCAGCGTGTCGATGTCGCTGTCGGAGAAGGTCTGGGTCATGTTGATACGGATAGGTTTGAGCAGCATCGAGATGTGCGGCTCATAGCCGGCGATCACTCCCGCTGCAGCCGCGCCTGCATCGTCGGTGGCCTTGTGGGCGACCAGGAACATCCGCTCGTCGGCGACAGTGCCGGTGTTAAGCGCCGCCGCCGCTGCTGCGCTTAGGGTCGGGTCAAGCATCGCCACGCCGATGCGTTCCTTGCCATCGCCACCCGTGTTAGAGACTGTGTCCACGTGGGTGGCCAACTTGCCGATTAGAGCAGTATTGGCCTGATTCAGAGGTACATTGGCAAGGCACACGATTTGGACATTGAGGTTCGCAACCGCGCTAAGTCCAGCGTCCCAGTCCGGGTTGGTGCCATCCACCTGAACACCCCAGACTGTGGTTGGAGGGGGTGACTGGCCGAAGGCAAGGGCAATCGCAGCGGCGAGGTCCGTCAGCGTGTTGCCGCCCGACGGGTATGCGGCGATCGCGTCAGCGGGATTGGTGAACTCCATGGGCGCGGACGGCCCAGCATTGGCAGCGCCCTTGCCGACGATCGCGATGTCACCAAACGCCCTGGTTGCTGGCACGAACAGGTCGCTGATCGCGGTGACGTCGATGTACTTGACTGGCATCGACTATCTCTTCCTCCCGTGGTATTTGGCCGTCAACCGAGCGCGTAACCTCTCCAACTCGGCCGAATTGGGGGTTGGTTTCTGGTCCGAGGCGACCTCGGGAGCCGCTGCCGTTGGTTCCGGTCCCGAATCCTTCTTGCGCTTCGCAGGAGCGCCGCCTGACGCCGAACCGCCCGCATTCTGCGTCTCGTCAGTCATGATCGAGCCTCCTTGCTATTGATTTCGGTCATACGGTTTCGAAGGCGGCGACGAATCCCTCGGCTGTGAAGAGGTTGCTGACATCGCCTTGAGTGACTGGTGTTACCTGTGGGTTGAAGGCGCTGGTTGGAAACACCCCGATCCACGAGCTCGCAGCTAGAAGCCGACCGCCTTCGTAGTCTTCGCGATGTGGCCTCAACGCCTCCAGAGCTCGACGGCATTGGACCAGCTGACGCAGCGCTCCTTCAATGTCGAGGGTCGGGAAAAACAGTGCAGAAACCCTGAGGGCGTATTTCCGGATGCTGGCTGGGTCCTCTGGGTTGTAGGCCGGTGGATCAGGGTAGTGGAGGTGATACAAGCGAGGGAAGTCTGCTTGTAGTTCGGCATACGTTGAGACACCGACGGCCGCCATAAGGCTGGCCACATCCAGAAACTTGAATTTGTTTACGAAGGCCTGCTGGTTCAGTCCCGAGACGTCCTCCGAGCTGACCATGTCTAACGCAGTCGATGATATCGAGACCCGTACTGCTACCTGCGTCTCGAGAGCCATTGCGATCCAGTTGCTCTGGCCGATCGCGGGAAAGGTCACGCTCGCTTGGGCTCGCTCCCCCTGCGGGATGACCTTTTCCCATGTTCCCCTTATGTCGAGTGGCTCAACCACCGGGACCTGGAAAGTCTTCGCCTTCACGGTGATCGAATCCACGGCCTCAATGTTCAGCAAGCTGGACTCGTACACCTCGCCAAGCAGATCGCGGACCCGCTGGCGGTTGGCGTCACCTTGAGGGACGAGAAGCAGGTCCACGTTGGCCGGATTGAGGTATCTGATCATCAACTTGTCCGCAAAGTCAGACAAGCGGCTTCACACCTCTGCGGGCTTAGGCTGAATCCCACCGCCTCCAATCCGACTACGCCGGGATCCGCGTCTTGCCTTCGTTACGAGCTGGTCTTCTCCCTCTGGGGAGACGGAGGCCACAATCAGTTTCGGACCCGTTGCGACCGCCGCTGAAATGGTCATGCACGCCTCCCTTGGATTGGGCTGGCTGAGCCTTCCGAGCGGCTCAGGCATAAGAATTGAGCAGCGACGTCACGCCCTCGTCACCTGCCCGTCACGCGACTCGGTTTCCAGTTGTTACGGCGCCGAGCCACGCGCGTACGATTGCACACACGCCTTCGACAGTTGTTTGCGCAGCCCAACTAGTGTCGGGCGCGACGGCGTCTCCATGAGCCGAAATCCGTGCAAACCACTGCTGACCACCCTTGTGATCTAGATGCACGCTTATGAGCAACGCTGCGGAACGTCGCGACCCAGGCGCCATCAGTCGCTAGGATGGGCGCCCAAGCGTCACGCGAGCGTTACGGTGCGGACAAGCCAACGACCAGTGCGGTCACATGTGGCGATGGATCAAGTTGCAACTCGCGCTGCAGAATGTCGCGGTAGAAGCTGTATTGGCGGATCGCCTCGCCTGGGTTGCCCTCCGCGAGGAAGGCCTTGATAAGGGCTCGGTGAGCACTCTCGCGAAGGGGCTCGCCGGCGACTGCGGCTATCCCAGCCATCACGGCTTTCGCATAATGCCCCGCGGCCGCCCACTGCTCGCAGAGCGACTCCAGCGCATGCAAGCAGATCTGGCGCTGGCGTTCTCGCTCGAGGATTATCCAATCCTCGTACCAGCCGGGCAAGAGCTCGCCGCTAAATGGCAGCTCGTCAAGGCCCATTGCGCAAACGTCTACCGACGGATCCATCACCCGGCGGGCGAGACGCTCAGCTTCGCGGACATCGACGACGACTGCGGACGACAATCTCAGGCAGTCCTGCGCCGACCCGACGAGATCCAACCCAAGTTGCCTGAGCCGCCACAAAGCTGACCGCAGGTTTCCTGCGGCCCGCTCATCCGGCACGTCAGCCCAAAGGATGCCCGATACGTACACACGCGGCAGGGATCGGTCGTTCAGCGCCAGATAGGCCAGCAGGCGTTGAGGTCCATTCGAGAGGGGAACGCCAGTGCCATCGCAAGTTAGTTCGAAGCCGTTGAGCAGTGCCAGCCGGAAATGCGGTCTGGTCGGCCTGTCCTTAGCGCCGAGCCCGGCCAAACCGCGTGGACCGGATGTGGCTACTGCTACCATTCTCCGCCCGAGCCCTTGAGTTAACAGAGGGTTAACTTAACAACAGTCGATTGTCAAGCCACTTTCGGGAAGCAGGCGACGATATGTTTTTTTGCGTGAGGTCCGCCGAACCAATCCCTTTCTTAATTGCGCTGTCGTCGGAGGCCGAGGGCGCGAGCAGCCCTCGGACGCTTTGGCGCTACTTGAGAGAGTCGTAAGCGTCAGCCGGGCATCTCTTCGGGGCTGCCAGCAAAGACTGGAGCATCGACAGCGCGCGTTTGGCCGTCACTAGATTGAATGAGCGTGAGTAGACACCTGGGCGATGCTATCGATAAGTGCTCATTATCTCGAGCCAGTCGCCCGCTTGAGCCGGGGTCGGACACGCGAGCACCGCACGCCTGTCGACACCGATTGTCCGATAGGGCGTAACGACCTCAGTTTGCGACAACTTGACCGCGCCTAATGGTCAACGATTCTGTACTTGACAATGAGTTAACAGGCACATACCTTTTTGCCTAGCTCAAGCTGGGCTGTTCACTCGCCACTTAAGGGGGAGGTCTGGCAATGAAAAGGAAACTGGCGGCTTATCTTGTTGTCGCTATCACGCTTGCGCTGGCGACCACCCTGGGTTTCGGTGCCGCACCTAGTCATGCTGTTGGTGCCTGCGGCTGGTATCAGGAAGGCAGCCGCAACACTTATGTCGACAACTCAAACGCACACCTATTTCTACTCGACTACTACGATGGTTGTGGACACCACCAGTACGAGGTCGAAATTCAGTCGACAGGGGGTTACACCCTCGACGGTACCCTGGAATTCCGGGTCTGGGTGTGTGGCAACTATGTGGACAATGGCTTTACGGACTACGCCCTTTACTCCACGGGCGAGGTAGCGTGGAAATGGAGCGGGACGTACAGCTATCCTTGGTATTGCGGCGCTCAGGCAGACAACTACAACACTACCGTCCACAGCTCTGACGGCTCTAGTTACAGTTCCTCTAACGGCACCTACCTGAACTTTTGATGTCGATGCCAATGGGCCCCGGAATGGGTTCCTGCTGGTCTGGCCGGTGGCGGGCGGCGACGGGCCTCACGATTCGACTACGCAATCGCGATCCAAACGTCTCCCACTGGTGAACGACAGTCGCTTACTAGCGCGCATCGCAGCTGCAGCCGCCTAAAAACAAAAAGGAGCCCTGACCGGGAACCGTCAGGGCTCTGTTCTGTCGCGGCGCTCGTACGCCTTGGGCAACACGGGGCAGGCGGTGGTGAGCTGGCTTAGTACGGTCGTGATCGGTCGATCAGGGCGCCGATTTGTCTGCGCATGACGTCCCTGTACCGGGGGTTGGGGAGGAGTTGGGGGCGCCGCTGATGGTCGCTGGTGGCCGCCTTACGGGCGACGCTATGGCCTCCGCTCCTGACCGCCACGGAGATCTATCTGTTCCCAGCGGAGGGCGATGGTGGCGGCCACGTCGTCGGCGCTGCCACACCGACGATCGCGTCCGGTCGCTTGTCACGTCGTAATCGGGGTCCTTCGGAACCAACACCTGGCCGGCAATGTCGCCCGACCAGGCCTTTGGAAGTCCGTCGGCGCGATCCTGTCCGGTTTGATCCGCCGCTGATCCCACGGTACTTCTCGGACCACGATCGCGACTTCAGGCAATCGCATGGCATGGTGGGTCTGCCCTGTGTTCGGGGCCACCCCTCCGATGAGCGCCGAAGTCACTCCGCCCTCGTTGTTGGATCCACTGTGGCCGCACACCACATCGGCTACGGCCACTGCACTCGCTGATGCGGACTGGACGCGAGGCTGGACCGTCGGCAACTCATGGGTTGGGAATTTGAGACCGACGATGTCTGGGGAATTTCAGACCGGACTTGACATGCTGAACCCTGTCAAGCATTGTTAAGTCAATTGGCCTTCGTCAACTCTCGACGGGGCTCAAGAAGTCGGGGGAATTTGTGGCCCGCAGAACTCAGAATGGGTTTGAGCTCTCCGAGCGTGAGCGCCAGCTCATGGATGGCCTTGCTCGCGGTCTTTCCGACAAGGAGCTTGCGTCAGAACTGAGCATATCCTCCAACACGGTTCGGTCGTATCTAAAGCGGCTGTACGCGACTCTGGGCGCACACAACCGGACGCACGCACTTGCGCTCTGTCTGAGCCCCGTTCAGCCCAAGTACGCCGGCCTCATCATTGACCTGAGCACGCCCCTCCCCGCCGCGTCGCAGAATGTCGATTCGACCACGAAAGGCAGCCATCTCGCGACCTAGCTCCAATTAAGGTACGAGCGCCGCCTATGCCGAGGCGTCTCTTTATGTAGGTGGACAGTCCCACTGGAAAGAGCGAGCGCCCCGTGACCTACTCGATGACAGCGAATAGCCGAGTACCCGCTGACACTCAAGTAGGTGGCACCCAACTTGGGCGCACTGATGTAGGCGTCTATGCGTGGCACCACGCACAGAACAAGCTTCGAAAGTGAGCTATGGGCTCTTTCAGCCTACTCGGCGCCGCTGGGTCTATTTGTAGGCGGGTGACCTAGTGACAGCCGAGGGCTCGGCGGTCGTGACAGTCAACTGCCTCGTTGCTGCGGTCTTGATCAATGCGGCACTCGTAAAGCTCGCATCGCCGGATCGTTTGCTGCGCGCGCTACGGGAGCTGATCGCGTCGGATTCGGTCCTAGGGCCCTCCGCTGTACGGCTTGCGGCCGTCGTTGAGCTGACGGCGGGCCTCGGACTGATGTCGACCGCAACGATCAAAGCAGCGAGCCTTGTAGCGGCGACGCTCGGAATCGGCTTCGGAATTCTAGGCCTAGCAGGTTGGCTTACCCGTAGCAAAGTGCCTTGTGGCTGCATCGGGGGCCACAGCGATAGACCACTCGGCAAGACCAACGTGTCAATTGGGCTGCTTATCGCTCTTGTCCTGCCGGTAAATACGCTCATCAAATTAGAGCCCGCGACCAGCGTTGCTTACTCGCAATGGACGTTGGGCGCTACAGCGCTCGCTTCTCTTGCGATTTGTGCGTGGCTGAACCGCAGTGCGTCCCTTGGCTTCCTTAAACCAGTTGAAACACGTTGGGAGGAGGGCGTATCGAGATGATGGAAATCGCGTTCGGCTTGGTCCTACTCATACTTTCCGCGGCCGTAGTACTGCTCTTCGCAATGTTTGGAGAGCTGGCGTCCCGAGTGCCAGACCGGAACAGTGCAGCGGCCAAGTCCAGGGTTCAACCAGTTGACGGAGCCCTCATTGGACGAACTCCGGAACGCTGGCCGACGAGCTTGTCCCATCTCGCCGATGCCGACGTTGGCCTTCTGCTCGTACTTAGCACTTCGTGTGCCAGCTGCCGACAGGTGGCGAAGCAGTTGTCTGCCGAGCTGGTTCGTAACGGAGCCGGCCGCATAGACATCTTGGTCTCAAGCGCAAGCCGAGACTTCGGTGAGGACTTCGTCCAACAACACGGCCTTGGACGAATTCCATATTTCGTCGACGAGGGGGGTGATTGGGTTAAGAACGAGTTCGGCGTGATGATCAGCCCGACCGGACTCGTCTTCAAGAAGGGGCGCTTGGACGCAGCGCTCCTCTTTCAGGATCTCGCAGCGCTGCAGGCGGCTGCGATCAGCGCGCCATTGGCCGAAGTGGCAAGGAGATAAGACATGACTTCTGACACCGAGCAGACTCAGAACGGTAGTGCCTCGAGCATTGCAGGGCGGGTGATGCGTGAACTCGGAGTGCGCGGCCTGGCCGCCGCAATCGGGTTGTTTGGCCGCTCGACACCGGCAGAAGCCTTGTATCAGGAAGCATGTTGCGAGCTCTATTACCCGCCCCTCGGTAACTACACGTATTGCGCGAGAAACGCCACATACACGTGGTACTGCCAATACGGTTACCTGCAGTGCACCTGCTGTGAGTGCCCCGGCTGCTCGGACTACACCTGCTACTACGGCTGAGTGCTAGACCGGAGTGCTTGACTGGATCGGCATCGGACTGATCGGGGCTGGCCTTCTCGGGGCCAGTCTCCAGTCTCTCAGCCATTGAGGACGATCGATGGCTGGCGTGGCCAGTCCGATGCTGCGCCGGACAGCCTCCGGCGGAATGCGCTTCCTATTGGGCTTGCTCGTCGGTGGAATTGCGGCCGGGTTGGTGCTTTCGGTTCCTTTGTATCTCTTCGGGACCGCGGTTGACTCGATTGCGCCCCTCAGAGAGCGGTTGATGATTCTTGCCCTAATCCTCGCGTTGTTGGCTGCGGCGGACCTGGCTCGACGCACTCCGCATGTGTCGCGGCAGGTACCTGAGCGGTTCATATGGACGCTACCGCCGGGGTTCTTGGGAGTCGTCTGGGGGTTCGATCTCGGCTTGCTGTTCACAACTCGAAAGACCACCTCGCTCATTTGGGCCACATTAGCTGGAGTGATCTTGTTTTGGCCGGCCATGGCCGCGGCGGCGCTCGTGTCGATAGGCGTGATAGCGACGCTCTCTATCGCGGCGTGGAGCCTCACGGACCGCAGTCGCCACTCAGTCGGATTTGAGCACCAGCGACTGCCGAGATTGGCGCAGCAGACGTCAGGGATCTTGATGCTGGCTCTCCTCATTCCCACGTTCCCGCAGTTATGGCACATGTAGAGCCTCTATTTGAGTTGCAACCCGAAGGCGGTCAAGTCATCGTGACGCGCTTTGAGTGCCGGAGCCGCCTGCAGCTCGCTTTCATGACGCTCCTCCACATCAGGGTTAAGCGTGCCGTCAGAAGTCATGCTCGTGGCCTTATCGCGAGCAAAGCTCTCGTCGACTGGCGGGCACGAACTCTGATTAGCGTGTCTCTCTGGAATGACCTCGACAGCGTCTACTCGATGGGCAACGTCTCGCGGCACGTCGAGGCCACGCGGTTGGCACGCCAAATAGGCGTGCGCAGTGCCTGCGGGGTCTTCTGTTTCGCGGGCGAGTGGAAGCGCGTGATGTTCCAAGCCGGTCGTGACCGTGACTCCCCACTCCACCCACTGCCTGAGAAGGCACCTGCGAGGGCTGGCAGCTAACAGATTTGGCTAAAGGTAGGTGTAGCAACAACATCGTGCGACTCCAGAGGTGAAGGCTGCTTGAAAGGCTGGCTCTTCAGTGAACTACGGCCCAAACACTCGTCCAGCAATTCAGTGACATTGAGTCCAACATCGGCGGAGCTTCAGTTCGGGTCAACGCCGCATGGCGCGATTCCGACCGACCGTGGCATCGTTTTCATCCGGTTCCACCCCGACGGAACCAAATCCGCCCTCGTCTGTTGCGGGGTCGTTGATGGTTTACCAATTCATGGGTTTGCAATCCACCGCCGACGCTTGTCGGTTCACATTGATCCAGCCATAGAGTGGGAGCGGATCGATGAATCGAGCCAACATACAAAGCGAATCGTCCTAGTGTCGGCGACCCGGGATGGAGGCGTGTCGATTCAGTTGCCGTCCATCGATCCGGGGCCTTTGATGGCGATGATGGCTGATTAAGTTGGCACACGTATGGGTTGGGCTGGTCGCCGGGATCTTGGGCTTCGTGATACTAGCCAGACTCAGCGTTAGGGTCGTAGTCGTCAGCGGATCCAGTATGGAACCGACCTTGCAAGCCGGCAGCAGAGTGCTGGCCCTTCGCCGATGGCCTAGGTGTTGCGTGCGCCCGCGTCAGATTGTCCTGCTCCGCGGGGTTCACGGCATCGGACCGAACGGGCTCGTCGTGAAGCGAGTCGCCAATGGTCCTGGAGAGATCGTCAGGATGCACACCCACCGAATGTCCAATCGTCCAGATCAATATATGAGGTTGGTGCCGAGCGAACTACCCGATCGATCGATTCGCCTCGCTCGGCGCGAGATTTGGGTGCTCGGCGACAACGTCGCGAGCACCGACTCGCGAGACTGGGGCCCGATAGCGATTGACGCTGTCGCCGGGCTGGTATTGCCGTGGTCCGCGATCCCGAAGGGTCGATAGGAAAGTGCAGTTCGGAACACCTCTGTTCCCTGACCGATTTGCATCCGCACCGTGTAGGCGTTCCGCTGGTTAGTTGTGATGCGCAACGCGCCGAGCGAAGTGATGTTATCGCGCGACCCGGAGATAGTGCCGCCGAATGAGCCGCAGAGCAGCCGCGGCGTACGAGACAGCTGGCTGAGCTTCAAGCGATCGGTCGCTGGCACGACGGTCGCGCTTCCAAGGGTAGTCCGGCTCGCATGGGACGCCAGCCCGGTTTCGACCTCGGTCCTGTTCGTGGTGACCGTGATCGCTGGACTCGTGCCCGCGAGCACAGCCTATGTCGCTAAGTTGCTGGTCAATGCGGTCGTACAAGGGATTGTGACACGGCGATCCGGCTTACCCGACCAGGACGAGTTGATATTGGGCGTGTGGCATCCGGTCTTCACCGTCGCGGGCGCAATTGTCGTTCTTGCGGCGCTGCAGTTCGGATTGTTCGCAATAACCGCGGCCATGGGTTCCATTCGCAACGCTATTCAGCAGGTACTTCAGAACTCGATCAGCATGCGTATGCAAATCATGATAATGGAGAAAGCGGCGTCGTTAGACCTTGAGTTCTATGAGGATCCGGCGTCGTATGACCTGGTGCGCCGTGCCCAGACCGATTCGATCAGCCGGCCTGTGATGATGATCGCAACTGCTCTCGGTTTGCTGCAATCGGGAGTGACATTCGGGACGATGATCCTACTGCTCGTCACCATAAGCCCCCTGCTCGCCGTCCTCGCATTGGCTTCCCCGATCCCGGCATTCATCGTCGACGCTCGCTACGGATGGCGCGGATATGCGCTCGCGCGCTGGGGTTCGCGCCTGCTGCGGCGAATGAACTATCTCGTCGCCCTCGTGACCACGGACACTTATGCCAAAGAAGTCAAGGTGTTCGAGCTCGGCGGCTATTTCATCAGTCGTTATAGAGCGGTCGCGCAAGCGTTTTACGAAAGCCAGAACAGACTGATCCGGAGGCGCTACGCATCTGGTCTGGTATGGGGCAACCTGAGCTCGCTCACGACCTCGGCCACCTACCTGTATGTGGCGCTCCAAGCGGTCGCGGGGAAGCTGACGCTTGGTGACCTCACCTTGTATACGGCGTCGGCCCAGGCAGTGCAATCGTCGGTTCAAGGGTTGCTCGGCGGTCTATCGAATATGTACGAGCACAACCTGTATCTCAATAACTGGTTCGAACTAATGGAGACGAAGCCAAGGATGCCGGCACGTCCACGTACGCCACCCATGGCGAGACCGATCGGCGAGATTCGGTTCGAAGGCGTGAGCTTTGCCTACAAAGGCTCGGAGAACGACGCTCTCACCGAGCTGACATTCACGGTCAAACCCAACGAGACGGTCGCGATCGTAGGTCACAACGGAGCTGGAAAGACGACAGTATTCAAACTCATCTCGCGTTTGTACGATCCGACGCGAGGCCGTATTCTCCTCGACGGCATCGACCTCCGAGATTATTCACAGCGGCACCTCCGATCGCAGATCGGTGTGGTCTTTCAGGACTTTGTCGCGTACCAGGCCACCGCCGCAGAAAACATTGGGTTCGGAGATGTCGCGGCGATCGACGATCGCGGCCGAATCGTTGCCGCGAGCCTTCGTGCGGGCGCAGATGAGATCATCGCCCAGCTTCCCGATGGCTACGACACGTCGCTCGGCAAGTGGTTCGAAGCCGGCATCAATCTCTCGGGAGGTCAGTGGCAGAAGGTCGCATTGGCTCGGGCATTCATGCGGAACGCCAAGATCCTTCTGCTCGACGAGCCGACTGCTGCGCTCGACGCGGAAGCCGAGCACGACCTAGGCATGCGCCTGCGTACGCTGGCGGAGGGTCGCACCACACTCTACATATCGCATCGATTGGCAACGGTCAGGTCAGCCGACCGCATCTTGTTCCTAGACCATGGGCGTCTTATCGAAAAGGGCACGCATGCCGAACTCATTAAGCTCGAGGGAAAGTACGCCGCGTTCTTCAAGATGCAAGCGTCGGGTTACAACCAGCATTTTGTGGAAGAACGAGAGTGCGAGCCTGCTTCCCGCGCATCCAGATCCGCCTGAAAGGGGCGCGACCGAACTCATTGCGAATGCCTGGTATACGTAAGGACGCCGATGTCTAAACAGGGAAACCCGATCTGTAAGCCAATGTGCCCGACAGCCAAGATGACAGCCAAGTCGGCGGACGTCGGTGTTCGGTAGCGGACTAATGCGGGTTCACGACTGATGCCATCAAGCTTGGGGGCGATGGTTAATGGGTTGCCCTAGACGCCAAACACGCCGCTCTTCAAAAACGTTTGCGATCGTCCATACACGTCCGTGCAAGTTCGCTATCGTTCGCCGGCGTCACAGCTGTCGGCCGGCTGACAACCAACGCGCAGCCTCTGTTAGCAGAACCTGCAGTTGGCCTATCGGCAGCTCGTCTACGACCGGCCAGCGACTGCAAACAGTTCCATAAACCGTTGACGGTGCAAAAAGCCTCGTGCGCGTCTTCTGATCCGTGTTTGCCGTTAGCTCGGAGCTGCTTTCGATAATGGACGGGTTCTCGTTACCACTCGGCGGGTTCCGAGCTGCCGAATACTTGCTGCTATCAGCAGCCGAGGCCTCGCGCGCGTCCTCTATGTATGTGGCCTGGCAGCTATGTGCGTGGCCTGGCAGCCATGATGCCGATAATCGAAACTTATCGGCAGCCCGACGCGACTCGCCTCGCGCGTCCTCTTATGTACGAACGGCGAGAGGTTCCTTGCGAGTTAGGTTTATCCGGCACCATGGCTGCCGATCAATGAAGCAGGCGTCGAGATCGCAGGTGCGGGCATTTGCAGCGGGCGCGGCGCCAGAATCGCCACCAATCCGCCGATCAACCAGACAAGAATTCCGAGGCCAGCGACGTAGGGCCCGGGTCCAATATTGGCGATTACTACAAAGGTGGACGTGCTGATTGACATGACGTCCGCGACTCGGCCACTGACTTGTATGTAGTCGTAGATCACGATCCCGAATGCCGGAAGGGCGACCATCACGACTGTAATCCCGACAGCAATGCTCGGTCCGCGGTAAGTTAACAAGAGGCCGAGCAACCCCCCACACACCGCGAGGCCAAGAAGGATGGGGCCGTCGCTGGTGGTCAGCGCCATGAGGCTTCGCGATATCGTGCCAACAAATGGCGCCGTGGCCTCAAGCCAGGGGAGGAAGGATGCGACCACAACAGCCATCGCACCCACCAACACCAAGACGCCCGCGAGGCGGGGGCGTGGTTTGGCAGTAACCCCTGGAATCGGCAGCCACCGGTCACCATCCAAATAGAAACGGCCGTCGGGTGTGAGTTGCGGAGCCTGGGCCACAGGAATCGCAGTTACAATCGGCCGCCCCTCATAACAATGTCAGCAACTTTGGCAAGGTTGCGGCCGTAGTTTCCGAACTGGAGGACCCGGAACAGCGACCGGACGTCCCCGACGATCAATCGGCCTCCCCTCTCGTACAGCAACGCCGGCGGTAAACAGTGGCAAGTGGTGGTACTCAACGGCACTCAGCGAAACAAACCGCTAAATCTTAA
>Ga0070698_100000033_pt1 | contig 94716 bp, 98 predicted proteins | sample KBSK1502metaG_FD_65477 | JGI IMG/M metagenome (GOLD analysis project Ga0070698, IMG submission 65477) | Corn, switchgrass and miscanthus rhizosphere microbial communities from Kellogg Biological Station, Michigan, USA - KBS K1-50-2 metaG | ecosystem: Host-associated > Plants > Roots >... | reverse complement strand
CGCGACCTCGATGAGCCCGTGGATGTCCTTCCACTTGATGATCTCGACCGGGTCGGTCGAGTGCGCGAACAGATCCGCCACGGCCTCGCGGAAGACCTGATCGCCCTCGTTCTCGAGGGTGTGGATCTTGATCCAGTGCGGCTCGAGGCCCTTGAGCTTCTCGAGGTCGGCCATCGCGACCACGACTTCCTGAGCCGCCTGGACGAGGACCTGGGCTTGACGGACGGCCGCGGGCCGGATCGCCGTGACCTTGTAGAGGCTCACCATCTCTGAGACGTCGTAGCAGACGTCGGTCACGTCATCGATCTTCGACGCGAGGCCGACGATGTCCTCGCGGTCGAGGGGAGTGACGAATGTGGCGTTGAGCTCCTGGATGATCTGGTGGGTGAGCTTGTCGCCGTAGTGCTCGATGGCATGGATGTCGCGGACCTTGTCCTCGAGACGGGTGAAGTCGGTCACGAGCCTCTCGAGCGCCTGGGCGGCCTCGAGGGCGTTCTCCGCATGCTGGTTGAACAGGACGAAGAAGGTGCCCTTCCTCGGCATCAGGGTGAATCGCATGTCCCCTCCTTGACGCGTGACCCGCCGCGCCGAAGCCTACGCGACCTCGCGCCGGATGGACGCGACCGCGGCGATGGCCACGACGAGCGCGAAGCCGGCGAGGATCGCGATGTCACGGAGGATGAGCGGGTCGGTGAGCGGGTAGCCCTTCACCATCACCGACCGGAGCGCCTCGGTCGCGTACGTGAGCGGGAGCACCCGCGAGATCGGGCGCAGCCAGTCGTTCAGCTGGTCGACCGGAACGAGGAGCCCGGAAAGAAATGCCTGCGGCAGGATCACGAGCGGGATGAACTGGACGGCCTGCAGCTCGTTGCGGGCGAAGGCCGAGATCGCGAGGCCGAGCGAGACCGCGCCCACGACGAGCGTCGCCTCGACGATGAAGATCGTGGCGAGGTTGCCGCGGTACTGGACCTTCAGGACGAAGACGGTCCAGGCAAGGATCACAAGGGCCTGCAGGAGCGCGAACACCCCGAAGCCGCCGAGGTACCCGAGGATGAGCTCGCCCCGTTTCAGCGGCGACGCGAGCAGCCGCTCGAGCGTGCCGCTCGTGCGCTCCCGGAGGAACGACACGCACGACAGCAGGAAGATGAAGAAGTAGGCGAAGAAGCCGATGAGCACCGGCGCGAGGTAGTCGAGCAGGGTGTACTGCGGCCCGCCGTAGAGGTAGCTGACCTTCACGAACGAGGCCAGGGGCGTCTCGAGGATGAGGTGGGTGAGCGCGGCCTGGACCTGCCCGACGATCGTCCCCGTTCGTGTCGGATCGGAGCCCTCGACGGTGACGTCGGCGCTGTTCTCCTGAAACTCGACGATCGCGTCGGCCGTCCCGGCCTTGAGCGAGTCGAGCGCCGCGTCGCGGTCCGCGACGGTGAGGTCGATGTCCGTGCCCTTGAACGCGTCGAGGAGCTCCGGCGGCGGATCGCCGACGGCGATGATCCGGACCTTGCTCGCCGTCGACGATCCCCAGAGCTGTCCGACGAGCGTGAGGACGAGGATCGGGGCGATGAACAGGAGCCCGAGGGACCGGCGGTCGCGCCGGAACTGCAGGACGATCCGCCGAGCCACCGCGCGCACCCGCCGGGGATCCATCAGCCCGCCGCCGAGAGCGCGAGGAACGCGCTCTCGAGGTCGCTCGTGCCGGCGCGTGTGACGAGCTCGCGGGCTGAGCCCTCGGCCAGGACCTTACCCGCGCGGATCAGCCCGAGACGATCGCAGCGGGAGGCCTCGTCCATGACGTGGCTCGAGACGAGGATGGTCACGCCGGAGGACGCGAGCGCGCGGAAGTGCTCCCAGAACTCGCGGCGCTGCGCCGGGTCGACGCCGACGGTCGGCTCGTCGAGGAGCAAGAGCTTGGGTCCGTGCAACAACGTCGCGGCGAGCGACACGCGCGTGCGCATCCCGCCTGAGAGCGTGTTCACCACGGAGCGGCGGCGCTCCAGCAGGCCGACCCGCCCGAGCGCGTCGGCGATCCGTGCCTCGACGTCGCCGACGCCTTCGAGCGCGGCGAAGAAGCGGAGGTTCTCGTCAACGGAGAGCTCGCCGTAGAGCGCCGCGGCCTGGGTCATGTACCCAACGCCGCCTCCGGCAACGGCGTCGCGTGGGGGCCGGCCGAAGATGGTGATGTCACCTGCGTCGGGACGCACAAGTCCGGCGAGGACGCGGATGAACGTCGTCTTGCCCGAGCCGTTCGGACCGAGGAGCCCGTAGATCTCGCCGACGTTCACCGACAGCGTCAGTCCGTCGAGCGCCGTTACCGAACCGAAATGTTTCCGGATGTCGCGAGCCTCGACCGCGAGCGGGGCGACCAAGCGGCGCAATGGTGGCACGTCCCGTGCATTTGGGTCGGAGCGCAAGACTGACCGCGCGGGCAGCGCGGAAAAGGCGGACGAAAGTGCTCATCTTTGCGCTCGGGATGATGGTCGGCACCGCGCTCGGCATCGTCGTCATCGGTTTCCTCTCCGTGCGGGCCTACGGCCAGGGGTATGACGAGGCCCTCGACCGCCGCAGGGCATGGCGGGGCGAGCTGGTGGCCCGGCAGGCGGCGAGCGTCCGCGGGTACCGCGCTTCGCTGAAGAAGGCCAGCTAGGCGAGCTAAGGCCCGCCGAAGAACCGCCGCTTCAGATCGTCGAGATCGCGCTGGAGCTGATCGAAGAAACCGGGGATCCCGGTCGGCACGATCTCGACGTTCCCGTCTTTGCCGATCCGTAGCTGGTCGCCGGGCCGCACCGCGGCTCGCACCGCCGAGCGCGGCGCGATCACCGTGAACACGACTTCATCCTTCTCTTCCACGATCGACCCGACGGTGATCTTGCCGTCGGGCATCGACCGGATGAGCGCCTTCAGCTGGGCGTCGTCACGGATGTCCGGCCGCGGCTGCGGCGCGAACCGCGCGACGGTCTGGCCAAGCTGGTCGAAGAACGCCGTCGGCCCGCGGACCGCGGCCCCGAGGAGCGCGGCGAAGACTCCGATGGCGATGAGGACCAGGGCGAGGCCGACCGCGAACTGGCTGGCCCAGGCGGGAACGCGCTTCATGTGGCGCACAGGCAAGGGCTAGCACGGTCTGTACCAGAGCGAGGTTTGAGAGGAAATGCGACCCACACGCCCACTCGATGGCGTGGCAACTCATCTAGATGGGCAGGCGCGCGATGAGCCGCTGGCCGCCGCCCACGGCCTCGCGGGCACCGGAGAGGGTGCCGCCGTGGGCGGCGAGCAGAACGCGCGCGAGCTCGGTGCGCGCACCGACGGCGGGGTCATCGGCGTGCACCGGCGTCGCCGCGCTCGCGGGCACGTTCATCGTCGCGCTGCCGATCGAGATCACGGCCGATCCCTTGTCGGCACGGCAGTCGACGCTCACCGAGCTCGCGGTCGCGCTCACCTCGCGGAACATCGCGTCGAGGGCCTGACGCAGGCGGTCGGGGTCGGCGTTGACGCGGAGCGGCGCGACCGGAACGGTGAGCACGACGTGGTGCTTGTCCGAGGCGCCGGCGCGAAGCTCGTGGACCATGTCGACGACGTTCGTCGTCCGTTTCGAGAGCCGGAGCTCGCTCGCCTCGAGCTCACCGAGCGACGCGAGGTCGTCGGAGAGGAACACGAGCTGCTCGGCGCGCTTCGTGAGCCGCGCGCTCAGCTGCGGGTCGACGCCGGTCAGCCCGCGCAGCTCGGTCGCAAGCTCGCGGAGCGGGCCCGGCACCTCGTGCTCGATGAGCGTCAGGAGGCTACGGCGCTGGCGGTCGAGCTCGGCGATACGGTGCTGCTCCCGTTGAAGGGTCGAGGCGAGGAGCACCGCGAGGATGAACACGATGATCCGCGTCGAGTAGTTCCACGTTTGCGCGACGGGGTCGGTCACCGGCCGCTGGACATGGTCGGTCGCGATCCAGGCGAAGCTCGACGCCGCCGCCACGATGAACCCGACGGTCCGCGACCGCCACGCGGCCGGGAAGATCGGGACGAAGTAGATCGAAGCGAACGCGTAGGTCGTCGGCGTGACGTAGTCGACGACACCGATGATCGCCGTGACCGCGAGCCACGGTGCGGCATCACGGATGGTGGAGTTGAGCCTGCGGATCGGCACGACTGGGCAGCATGCGTGTGGCCTCCCTCGGCCACCTCACCCTGGAGGGGGATGCTGCATACGCGGCCCATCGCTGGATTTCTGACAACATTCGCGAGGTGAAGCAGCCATTGCGCGTGGTCTGCCTGGGAGGCGGCCTCGGCGCGCCGACGGTGATGGCGGGACTGCGCGCCCACACCGACGACATCACCGGGATCATCGCGGTGACGGATTCGGGCCGGTCCACCGGCAAGGTACGGATCGCATTGGACGTTCCGGCCCCGGGCGACATCCGCAACGCGATCGCGGTCCTGGCGGAGGGCGACCCGGTGCTGCGCCGACTCTTCAGTCATCGATTCGAGACCGACAAGAGCGCCGAGCTCAATGGGATGGCGTTCGGGAACCTCTTCCTCGCGGCGCTCGCGCAGCAGGAGGGCTCGTTCCTTCGCGCGGTCGAGGAGGCCGCGCGGCTCCTTGGGATCCGCGGGAAGGTGCTGCCGGTCACCCTGTACAACACCCAGATCTGCGCGAAGCTCGCCGACGGCACCGTCGTCGAAGAAGAAGTGAACGTGCGCGGCCTCGGGAAGGCGAAGATCGAACGGATCTTCCTCCGCGACGCCGACGTGAAGGCCGCCGAGGGGACGGTCGAGGCGATCGAGGCGGCCGACCTCATCACGCTCGGACCGGGGTCGCTCTACACCACGGTCTGCGCGTGTCTCCTCGTGCCCGAGATCGCGCGCGCGATCAGCGAAGCGCGCGGCCTTGTGGTCTACGTCGCGAACACGACGACCCAGCCCGGACAGACCGACGAGGTCACGCTCTCCGGCCACGTCGCGGCGGTGCTCGATTATCTGGGTGGCTCCGGGCTCGACGTCGCGCTCCTCAACAGCGATCCGCCGCCGGCGCACCTGCGTGACCACCACGCCGAGCAGGGGATGCGCTACCTCGACTCGACGCCGGACGAGATCGCGAAGATCGCGGCGCTCGGTGTCCGCGTCGCGAGCGCGCCGATCATCGACAAGTGGAGCGGCCCTCGCGAGCTCTGGAACAAGCAGGACACCATTCGGCACGATGCGACGCGTGTGTCGGACGCGCTCATGGCCCTCGTCGCCGAGCAGCGTCCCCGCCTGCGGGCCGTCCAGTGACGTCCGTCGCGACGCGGGTCCGTCACTTCCTCTCGATCGCCGACCTCTCGCCGGCGGAGATGGCCGCGCTCCTCGATGACGCCGACGCGCTCAAGCGCGACCCCGTCCCGCGCGACCCGCCACTGCGCGGTCGCGCGCTCGCGATGATCTTCGAGAAGCCGAGCCTCCGCACGCGGCTGAGCTTCGACGTCGCGATGCGCGACCTCGGTGGACACAGCTCGTACCTCTCGCCCCAGGAGGTCGGGCTCGGCCGCCGCGAGAGCGTGTCGGATGTGGCGCGGGTCGTCAGCCGGTACGTCGACGTCGTCGTGCTCCGGACGTTCGCGCACGAGACGCTCGACGAATTCGCGAAGCACTCGACCGTCCCCGTCATCAACGGGCTCTCCGACCTCACGCATCCGTGCCAGGGGCTCGCGGACATCTTCACTGTGCGAGAGCGGAAAGGCACGCTGCATGGCGTCGTCGCGGCGTACGTCGGCGACGGCAACAACGTCGCGCACTCGTTCATGCTCGGCGCCGCGAAGACCGGGATGACGCTGCGGGTCGCTTCGCCCGCCGGCTTCGAGCCGCTCCCGCGCTACCGCGACCTCGCCGCGGCTGCGGCGAAGGAGACAGGGGCGCGCATCACGTACGGCCAGGATCCCGCCGCCGCGGTGCGCGATGCGGACGTCGTGTACACCGACGTCTGGACGAGCATGGGCCAGGAGCAGGAGTACGAGCGGCGCCGCCGAGCGTTCCAGGGATTCCAGGTCAACCGCGAGCTCCTCGCGAACGCGAAGCCGGACGCGATCGTGCTCCACGATCTGCCGGCGCACCGCGGCGAGGAGATCACCGACGACGTGATCGACGGACCGCAGAGCGCCGTATTCGATCAGGCCGAGAACCGGCTGCACACGCAGAAGGCGGTGCTCCGATGGATCGTGTGATCCTCTCGGACTGCTGCGAGGACTGGATCATCGAGTGGGGTGGCTTCTACGCCGACGGCGCGCGCTTCGCGTGCCCGGAGGACGCGACCGCGTGGCAGAAGACGGCGAAGGACACCTTCACGCGTGGCGACGGTCGCGTCTTCGTGCGCCGCGAACGCACAGGGCCCGAGGCCGCGTTCCCGTATCTCGCATCGAAGGACGGACACGAACCGAACGTCGATCGCTGCTGCGCGAAGATCCTGCTGCGGCACGGCGAGAAGATGACGGACGGACCATTCGCCTGCCCGGTCTGCGGCACGAAGTGGGAGCGGAGGACGGAGCGGCTCCACGGGTTGCGCGTGCCGGTGTTCGCGAAGGCCGGCCTGCCCGAACCCCTGACAGTTCAGCCCGGCCGCACACGCCCGTTCCTCGTGCCCGTGTCCGAGTATTCGCCGCCACGCGAATAGCGTTATCCAGCGAGCAGTCGAGCAGGCTGCCACCCGTTCGATACGGGTACATCTATTCGACCCCCAACGAAATGTTCATAGTTCCGCGTTAAGAAGTGCGGCAGGCGAGTAACCGCCCGCCGAACGGACCGTTCGGGGAGTAGCGCAGGGGTGGGTGTGAAGAGCCGACTTCGGGTCGCGGCCGCGGGTCTCGGTCTGGCGTTCGTGCTCGCGATCGCCCTCGGGGCGACCGGAGTGCTCGCGCCGAATCAGCGGGTCGCCTTCGGCGCGTCGACCACCTTGACGATCATCACCGGCCCGGTGTTCGTTCGACACGCGCCGGGCGAGTTCGGTCCGGCGGATGACGGATCGATCCTCGGGCCCGGCGACACCGTCAAGACGGGACCCGGCTCGCGCGCCGTCCTCACGTACTTCGAAGGGTCCACGGTGGAGATCGAGCCGGACTCACAGATCACGATCGACACCGCGCACGCCAACCCCGACGGCAGCACCGTCGTCGTGATGCAGCAGGACCTCGGCACCACCTGGCACGTCGTCACGCACCTCGTCACCGGCGGATCCAAGTACGAGGTGCACACCACCGCCGCGACCGCGTCGGTGCGCGGCACGCAATTCACGGTCGGGGTCGATCCCGATGGGACGACGACCGAGACAACGACCGAAGGTGTCGTCGGCAACAGCGACGCCCAGGGCGCTTCGACCGTCCTCACGCCGCCGGGTCAGCGGACCACGACGAAGAAGGGCGAGACGCCGGCGCCGCCGCAGCCGGCCCCGGAGCCCGAGCGCAAGGTCGACATCACCCTCGGCGACCAGAACACGCTCGTCGTCGACACGTTCGGCCGCGCGAACGGCATCAAGGATGGCAAGAAGATCCTCCAGACGCCGGGCGCGCAGCTCGAGATCGTCGATGGGCATCTGGTCATCCACCTGCCCAACCTCCCCGATGGCGCGCTCACGACTCACTTCCTCGGCACGAGCGGATCGACCGATGTGACCACGACCGTGACCGAGAAGGGCAAGTCGCCCGTCACGGTGACCGGTTCGGTCCAGGCCGCGTCGAACAGCGGCGTGGACATCAAGAAGGGCGACGGCTCGAACGCGCCGACGGTCGAGAAGAAGACCGACAAGAAGGACGTGCCTGCGCCGAAAGTCGGCCAAGTGCCGCCTGTCCCGGTCGAAGTTCCGGTCACGACCGACAACAACGGCAACGGCGTTGACAACAGCAAGGGCAACGACAACAACAGCAACGACAACAACAGCAACGGCAACGACAACAGCAAGGGCAACGACAACAAGGGCAGCACGAACGCCGGCGCGCCGGCCGGGCCCAAGAACGACTCGGGCAAGAAGGTTCCACCGCCTCCGCCGGCGCCTGGATTCCTTCCGGTCGCGCCTCCGGTTCCGGTGGGCGGTGCTGGTGCGAATCCCGGTGGCAATGGGAACAACAACACCGGCGGCAACGCTGGTGGCGCCGATGGAAAACCGAACCCTGGCGGCGGCGGCAACACGCCTGCGGGTGGCGGCGGCAACACGCCGGCCGGTGGCAGTGGCGGCAACACACCTCTTGGTGGCGGTGGCGGTGGCAACACGCCAGGCGGTGGCGGCACTGGTGATGGTGGCGGCGGTGGCGGCAACGGCGCTAGTGGCGGTTCAAACTCCGGTAGTCACGGCTTCCTCCCGGATCCCGGCCTGCATTTCGTTCCCGCGCCCGAACCGCCGAAGACCGAACCGCCGAAGACCGAACCGCCGAAGACCGAACCGAGGACCGAACCGCCCAAGCCCGAACTGCCGAAGACCGAACCGCCTGGGCAGGAAAAGAAAACGCATCCGTGAAGCGGGGCACGTGCCCCGCCTCAATCTTTCTGGGAGACGCAGCGGTCTCGAACCGCTTCAAACGGGTCCACAACCCGTTGTGCTGCCATTACACCAGCGTCTCCGCGAGCCGTTCCGATCTCGAGTTTAGCTGATGACAAGGGCGCAGGCTTGCGCCGGCTTCATCGCTATTCGATTCGCGTGAGCGCCATCGGCAACGGGCGTTCGCGCAATCCGAGTACTCCATTCGGGGGATGCGCGTGGTATCCAGCCACAGGAGAATTCGGACCATGCTGAGAGGCACTATCGGCCTGACCGTGTGGCGGCGCGCCGCGATCCTCTTCGCGCTGAGTGCCCTCGTGGCGAGCTGCGCGACCGGCGGTACCGTTGCTCCATCCGCTTCGGCCGACACCCTCGCCGGGACGATCACCGGCTTCGGCTCGGCGACGACGCTCGCCCCCGCGAAGCTGGTGACCGGCGCCTTCACCAAGCTTCATCCGAACGTGACCATCAACCTGAACGTCACCGACACCGAGACGAGCATCGTGAAGGTCCGCAACGCGGACGCGGACACCGACTTCGGCTTCATTGGTCGCGAGCTCCTCCCGACCGACGGGGCGGTCGTCACGAACCTGATCGGTGCGACCGGGAGCGCATTCGCGGTGAACGCCGCGAACCCGGTTCGCTCGCTGACCAAGGTCCAGCTGGCGGCGATCCTTACCGGGCAGATCACCGACTGGTCGGCGGTCGGGGGCAACGGACCGATCAAGGTGGTCATCCGTGAGGCGACCAGCCAGACGCGCTCGAGCCTTGAGGCCTACGTGTTCGGCACGACAAAGCCGACGTACGCCCCGCTTGCGGTGTCGACGAGCTCGGCGAGCTCGGCCTCGACCGAGATGCTTGACGCCCTGAAGTCGTTCTCCGGAGCGATCGGGATGATCACACTCGACTCGTCCACGTTGGGAAATACCGCGATCGCCCCGATCGGGATGGACGGGATCCCAGCGACCCTGGACACCCTCGCGAAGGGCACCTGGCCGGTGCGCCGCGCGAGCTACCTCATCACGAACGCCGATCCGGCGAACGTCTCGCCGCTGACCCAAGCGCTCGTCGCCTACATCAAGAGTCCGGCTGGCCAGAAGCTGATCACCGGCCGGTAAGCCGCATCCACCGCCACGCGCGCTGCCGTTCGCGGCGGCGAACCACGAAGGTGTAACGGGCTGAACTGCTTTTTGTACGCAAACCGGGCGCTCTCCGAGGCGAGCCTCCCCCCGTCGAGGGATGCCGAACTAGGCCGACTGGCGGAGCATCTGACGGTCTACCGACGTAATTTGGTGGAGGCGCGACCGGCTTGAAGATCAGTCACCTGGGGCGAGCGCGGCCTGGATGCGCTCGCGGTACAGCGAGCCGCAGACACGGACCACGAGCGACATGCTGAGCCGGATCTCATCGCCCAGCCTGCTGCGTGTCCTCGTCATCCGCACGGCGACGGTCAGCATCTTCGCGGCGTTGGTGATCGCATTCGTCGCTCAGTACGTGTCCAACAGTCTCGTCCAGGCGCGCTTCGAGGATGAGGCCGGCGTCATCGCGAGCACCGCGACCACGGGCGTCCAGGACCGCATCCTCACGGCGACGCGAGGCTCGCGCTTCGTCGCAGGTCTCCCGACGACGAAGCGTCTGGCCGTCCCGCTGGCGGTTGCGAGCCGTAGCGCGATGGATGTCGCGGCGATGCAGTCGTTCCTCATCTTCGCGAAGTCCAGCATCGGCGCCGACATCTTGAGCTATGCAGACGCCGCCGGGGACGTGATCACCGGCGGCCAGGACGTGGCTCCTGGCGAGAGGCTCGGTTCCGATCTGCTGGCTCGGGCCAACGCGAGCCCGGAGCAGGCCTACGTGCTGTACGACGAGCCGGCGGGCGTGACCGTGCGCGCACTCTCGATCGTCCGCGACGAGACGAACACGAACCTCGTGCTGGGCTACGTCCTCGTCGGGACGGTCCTTGACCGGGTCTTCCTCCAGTCCGTACAGGCGTCGTCCGACGCGCAGCTGGCCATCATCTGGCGTGGCCAGACGCGCGCGGCGACCGTCGGGATCGGCGCCGACGAGGCGGGGCAGTTCCCCACGAGCCAGGAGGTCGACAACTCACCGGCCGACTTGCTCTCCAAGAGCATCCGCGTGGGCGGTGCCAACTTCTTTGGGATCTTCACCCTCGAGCGCGCCAACACCGCGAACTCGGACCCAATGCTGCTCGGCGTGCTCGTCCCCGCCGCGCCGGTCGAGAGCGCCCAGCGCTCGCTGTTCATCATCCTTGGCGCGTTGCTGATCGGCGTCATCGGCGTCGTCGGGCTCGTGTCGTACCGGTCGGCACGGTCGATCACGTCACCGCTCGAGCATCTGGCCGACGCGGCGCAGAAGATCGAGGCTGGCGACCTGGCCGTCCGGATCGACGGCCGCTCGCCGTACGAGGTCGGCACCCTCGAGCGCGCGTTCGACACGATGGCCCGATCGCTCCAGGAACGCGACCGTGCTCAGCAGGAGTACCTGGATGAGGTCCGGACCGTGAACGCGGTGTCCGACGCGGTCGTCGGCGTCACCGACCGGGAGCGGATCTTCGCCGAGTCGCTGAACCGACTCGTCGGGCTCGTGAAGGCCGATGCAGCGGCGATCGTGCTCCGTGAGGCAACCGGTCACGACCTCACGCCGGCGACGGCCGTCAATATCGATCCGGAGACCGCGGCATCGATCGCCGGCGAGGTCCTGAGCGCCAAGACCGGCGACCCGGACGTCGTGCAGCGTTCAGAGGTTCCCGGCGGCCCGCTCCGCAGCGCGGCCCACGTCCCGCTCTCCACGCGCGGCGTGATCACCGGCCTCCTGTCGGTGTACTTCAAGGGCGAGGCCGAGATCACCGAGTCCGAAGCCCGTACCCTGCGTACGGTCGCTCGCCTGGTGTCGGTCGCGAAGGAGAACGCGGACCTGGTCGGCGAGCTTCGCGACAACAACTTCGCTCTCGAGCGCGCGAACCGCTTGAAGAGTGAGTTCCTGGCGAACGTCTCGCACGAGCTCCGCACCCCGATGAACGCGATCATCGGCTATTCGAAGCTCATGCTCGACGGTCTCGATGGCGAGCTGAACGCGCAGCAGGAGGCCGACCTCGGGCGCGTCACGACCGCCGCCGACAACCTCTTGAGCCTCATCAACGGGCTCCTCGACCTCTCGAAGATCGAGGCCGGCCGAATGGAGCTCACCGTCGAGGAGCTCGACATCCACCCGGTCGTCGAGGACGTGGTCGCGCTCGTGCGGCCGCAGTCTGACGCGAAGGCGATCGAGGTCCGTGCGGCGCTCGCGGCCGGGCTGCCGGCGATCCTTGCCGACCGCGCCCGGTTCCGCCAGGTCCTCGTGAACCTCGTGTCCAACGCGGTGAAGTTCACCGACAAGGGCGCCGTGGTGGTGTCGGCGACGACCGGCGACGGGTGGGTGACGGTGTCGGTGTCCGACACCGGCATCGGGATCAGCCCCGAGGCCCAGGCCTACATCTTCGACGAGTTCCGGCAGGCCGACGCCTCGACGACGCGCCGCTACGGCGGCACCGGCCTCGGGCTCGCCATCAGCAAGCGCCTCGTCGCGCTGCACGGCGGGCGGATCTGGGTCGAGAGCAGCCCCTCCGGCGGCAGTGTCTTCAGCTTCACCATGCCCGTGCACGTGCGCGCGGCCGCGGCCGTGGGGGCCGACTGATGGCGCGGATCCTCATCATCGAAGACGAGGCGAACAACCTCGACGTGGCGCGCCGCATCGTCCGTGGCGCCGGGCACGAGGCCCTGACCGCGACGGACGGGTTGGCCGGGCTCGAGATCGCTCGCCGCGAGCGGCCCGACGCCATCCTCGTCGACCTCTTGCTCCCGAAGCTCGACGGCTGGTCCGTGACCCAGGCGATCCGCCAAGAGACCTGGGCGAAGGGGTTGCCGATCATCGCGGTCTCGGCCCTCGCGATGCAGGCCGATCGCGAGCGCGCGCGGGAGGCGGGGTGCGACGACTTCGTCACGAAGCCGTACGCGCCGGCCGAGTTGCGAGCGGTCCTGCGCCGCTACTTCGCCGACGGCACCGCGCGGACGGGCGTCGCGAAGCCGGCGGAGCGCTCAGCCTCGGGCATCGAGGCGTCGGAGTTCCTCGGTCGCGTGCTCATCGTCGACGACGAGGCGGCGAACGTCGACCTCATCGTCCGCCGCCTCGGCGGCAATGGCTACGAGACGCTCACCGCGAGCAACGGCCACGACGCCATCGCCATCGCCACGAAGGAGCAGCCCGACCTCATCTTGATGGACGTGATGATGCCCGGCCTCGACGGCTGGCAGGCGACGAAGCTGCTCAAGGGCGATCCGAAGACCGCCAACATCCCGGTCGTGTTCGTGACCGCGCGCGACCGTCCCGAAGACGTCGCGGCGGGCTTCGAGGCCGGCGGGATGATGTACGTGAACAAGCCGGTCGAGCCGGTCGAGCTCTTCGCCCGGGTGCGGAATGCGATCTTCATGAAGCGGCTCCAGGACGACCTTCGGCGCAAGAACGAGGACCTGAAGCGGCTCGAAGGTTCGCGGCAGGAGCTCATCGGCATGCTCGGCCACGACATCCGCAACCTCGCGAACAGCGTCGTGGCGTTCCTCCAGCTCGCCCGCATGGGCGAGCTCACGCCCGACCGGCCCGAGTTCGCACAGCTGCTCGGCCTCTCCGAGGCGAACATCGCCGAGGTCCTGCGGATGGTGAATGCGCTCCTCGACGTCTACAAGATGGAAGAGGGCCGCCTCGAAGCCATCGCCGGCGTGAACAAGCTGAGCGACGTCGTGAAGAAGAGCTTCGCGCAGCTGATCCCGGAAGCGATGGCCAAGGGCATCAGCCTCGTCGAGCGCGTCGGCGACGACACGACCGTCTTCGTCGATGCCGGGCTCATCGTGCGCGTGCTGACGAACCTCCTGTCGAACGCGATCAAGCACACCCCCGGCGGCGGCACGATCACGATCGAGGCCGCGTCCGCGTCACCAGACAGCGTGGTCGTACGGGTCATCGACACCGGGCCCGGCATCCCAGAGGCCGACGCACCGCACGTCTTCGACCGCTTCTACCAGACGGACACCGGCCGAAGCCGTGGCGGCACCGGCCTCGGCCTCGCGTTCTGCAAGCTCGCGATCGAGCTCCACGGTGGCAAGATCGTCGTCGCGAACGGCGGCCAGCCCGGCGCGGTCATCGAGTTCACGATCCCGGCCGCCTCGAACGTCCCTGCGCAGGCGGCGGTGCCGGCATGAGCTGGCTGGGCGGCCTCTTCCCGGTGCGTCGCGAGGAGCGGGGGATCGTGCTCCTGCTGTACGTGCTGCTCTCGGTCACCGTGATCGCGAACTGGGTCGGCAAGGTCGGCTCGAACTCGATCTTCATCAAGAACGTCGGCGTGACGTACCTGCCGATCGCGTACGTGCTCGCGCCGGTCGTGCTGCTCGTCGCGTCGAGCGTCATCTTCTCGCTCGTCGGCCGGATGCGGCGGCGCGACCTGTTCATCTGGTACGTCGGCATCGTCACGGTGCTCTCGATCGCGGCGCAGGTGTTGCTGCCGGTCACGGACACGGACTTCTGGTTCACCTACGTACTCGCGCAGGTGGTGAAGGACACCGTCTACCTGATCTTCTGGGTCTACGCCGGCAACCTGTTCGACAGCGAGCAGAGCAAGCGGATCTTCCCGCTGTTCGCGGGTTCGCTCCTCGTGGGGAAGATCGTCGGTGGGTTCCTCGCCGCCGCGCTCACGCCGGTGATCCACTCCGATTCGTTCATGGGCGTCGAGGCCGTCGGCTTCGGCGTCGCCTTCGTCATCCTCCTCCTCTATCGCAGCCACCTGCCCGAGGGAGAAGGCGCGGTCAACCTCAGCGAGAAGACGGAACCGAAGAGCATCGGGCAGCGGCTCGCCGGTTCGCTCAGCGGCTACAAGCTCGTGTCGCGCGACACGCTGCTGCGCCCGTTCGGGGTCAACATTTTCTTCTGGTACTTCCTCATGCAGATCGCGAACTACCTGTTCGCGGCGGGACTCGATGCGGCGACGAAGGCCGGGACGCTCCAGCAATCGCAGGACGACTACACCCTGCTCTACGCGTCCGTGTACACGAGCGGCTCGCTCGTCGCGCTCTTCATCCAGACGTTCTTCACCGGCGGGCTCATCCGGCGGCTCGGCGTCTCCGTCGTGATCTTCGCGTTCCCGCTCTGGTATCTCTTCACCTTCGGGGCCGGCACGTACTTCGGCCTCGCGGCGGGCGCGGGCCTCGTTATTGCCGTGCTGCTCCAGGCCGCGGAGCGGATCGTCGTCCCCGCGGTGCACCTGCCGGCGACGCAGATCATCTACAACCAGGTCGCCTCGACCGTGCGGCCGCGAGCGCGCGCGTTCTTCTCCGGCGGGCTCAACGCGATCGCCGAGATCGGCGCGGCGCTGGTGCTCGTCGCGGGCGCGATCTCCGCCAGCCCCCAGGCCGTGCTCGCGTTCGGCACGATCTGCTCCGGCCTCTTCGTCGCGAACACGCTCAACGTGCGGCGGGCCCTCGGCCGGCGGATCATCGAGAACCTTCGTTCCGAGGATCCCGAGCTGCGGCGCAATGCCGCGCAGATGCTTCACGGCGAAGGGCGGGCCGTCCCGACGACGGAGCTCCAGGGCCTCCTCGGCGAGGGCAGCGCCGATATCGAGGCGCGCGTGCAGCACGCCCTCGTGCGGCGCGGCAAGCTGCGCATGGCCTCGGGCAACAGCGAATGACGTCAGCCGACATCACAGACCGGTACAACCAGCCGGAGAGCGTGCCGCGGCACGAGGACCGCTTCATCGCCAGCGAGGAGCTGGCCCGCCTCGTCATGCGCACCGCGGGGTCGCACCTCCAGCTCGCGCGGGACGATCGTCCGTACCAGTGGTCGACGACCGCGTACTGCGATACGTACGACTGGTCGATCTTCCGCGCGGCCGAAGCCGGCAAGGCCCTGCGCTTGCGCTTCCGCGAGTACCACCGCACCCGGCCCGACGAGGCGTTCACCAGCGCTCGCGTCTGGCTCGAGCTGAAGGAAGACACCGTCGACATGTCGCGCAAGGAGCGGTTCGAGATCGCGGGCGACGTCGTCCCGGCGTTCCTGCGCGGCGAGACCCATCTCACCGACGCGACGAGCGGCCTCGGGCAGAAGGCCGCCGAGCTGGTCGCGGCCGGCGCGCGTCCGGTGGTCGTGACGCAGTACAACCGCCTCGCGTACGCGGCGACCGACGATCAGATCCGCGTGACCGCGGACCACAACCTCATCTACCTCGCCGTTCCGTGGACGACGAACGGCGATGACGCCGTGCCGATCCGTATCGGCCCGATCCTGTCACGGGAGACGGACGTCGTCATCGAGATGAAGTGGTTCGGCGAGCTGCCGGCGTGGGCCGAGGAGCTGCACGGCTACCTCCGCCAGCGGGCTCCGGCGGACCGTCCGTCGAAGTTCGTCGTGGCGATGCGCCACCTCCTCGGGGAGGCCAAGTCGTGAGCATGATGAAGACCGAGACCAACGTCGTGGTCGTCGAGGACGACCCTGCGTCGGCCGACGTCCTCCAGCGGCGCCTCCAGGCGAACGGGATGAGCGTGTCCGTCGGCCGCACCGGCGGCGATGGCCTGGCGCTGATCCGCGAGCTGCACCCGGACCTCGTTCTCCTCGACGTCGGCCTTCCCGACACCGATGGGTACGACGTCTGCCTCCAGGTGAAGAGCGACAGCGCGACGTCCGACATCCCGGTCATCTTCCTGTCGGCGCGCGGCGATGTGTTCGACAAGGTCCGCGGGCTGTCGTGCGGCGCGTCCGACTATCTCACGAAGCCGTTCCACCCCGCCGAGCTCCTCGCCCGCGTCGACGCGGTGCTCAGTCAGTCGCGCCGCGTCCGCGGCCCGCGCCTCTCGAAGCCCGCCGAGACGGTCCGCGCCGGCAAGCCGACCGCGATCGTCGCGCTCGCCGATGCGAGCCGCCGCGAGCGCGCGGAGGTCATCCTCTCGCCGTCGTTCGAGATCATCGCCGCCGGTGCCGAGGGTCGCGCCGTCGACCTCCTCGTCGTGGACAGCGACGCGAGCGTCGCGAGCCAGATGGGGAACGAAGGTCCGGCCGTCCTCCGCGTCGCGGCCGTCGGCGCGCCGGCGACCACGAACACGGTCGCTCTGAACGACGAGCTCGTGCGCATCGCCGATCTCGCGGTCCGCGAGCATGAGCTCGGGCGGGACGTCGACGCCGCGGCGGATGCGCTCATCGCGCTCGCGATGGCCTTTGAGTCGCACGACCGCTCGACCGCCGGGCACAGCGAACGGGTCGCGAACCGCGCCGTCGCGATCGCCAAGGGCCTCGGCCTCGACGCCGCGGCGTGCCAGACGATCCGCGTCGGCGCGCTCCTCCGCGACATCGGGAACACGAAGCTCCCGCTCGGCCTCGTGCGGAGCCGGAGCGAGCTCACGGCCCCGGAGCGCAAGCAGATCGAGCGGCACCCGATCCTCGGGCAGGAGCTCCTCGCGCCGTTCCGTCCACTTTCGCGGCTCCTCCCGATCGTCCGGTCGCACCACGAGCATCTCGACGGCAGCGGCTATCCGGACGGCCTCAAGGCGCCGCAGATCCCGCTCGAGGTGCGCATCGTCGCGGTCGCCGACCGCTACGAGGCGCTGCGAGCCGCGCGCGCCGATCGTGCGGCGATGTCGGCCGAGGCGGCCGTGCAGATCCTCCAGCAGTCCGTTCAACGCGGCGAGCTCGATGCGGCGGTCGTCGCCGCGCTCGCGACCGGTGTCCGCGGCCACGATCGAGGGGAGGCAACAGGATCATGACCATCGAAACGAAAACCACCAAGGTGCTCATCGTCGACGATGAGCGCCTGTTCGCGGAGCTGCTCCGCGTCGCGCTCACGGGCGCTAACGGGATCGACGTGGTGGACGTCGTCCACGACGTACAGACCGCGGTGCGCCGGATGAGCGAGCTGCGGCCGGACGTCGTGCTCGCCGACTACCACCTGCCCGACGGCACCGGCTCGGACATCGCGCGCACGGTACGCGCGACGCTGCCGGACACCTCCGTGCTCATCCTCACGGGCGATCCGTCCGTCGCGACGCTCTCGGACGTCGCGCGCTCGGGCGCGGTCGGCCACCTCACGAAGGATCGTCCGTTCGACCAGGTCGTCGAGGGCGTGCGCGCCGCCGCGCTCGGCGAGATCCTCTTCGCGCCGAGCGAGCTCCAGCGGCTCCTCCTCGAACGCGAATCGCGCCCGCGGCCGCTCGAGCCGCTCACCGCACGCGAGCTCGAGGTCCTGCAGCTCCTCGCTGAAGGGTCGTCGACCAGCCAAGCCTCGGAGCGGCTCGGCATCTCGAGCGCCACGCTCCGGGCCCACGTCCAGGCCATCCTGCGGAAGCTTGGGGCCCATTCCCGCCTCGAGGCGGTGGCGGAGGCGGCCCGCCTTGGGGTCATCACCCTGGACGCGTGGAGCCGCGACCGCGCGGCCCCCCGTCAGAAGGAAGTCGAGTGAGCTTCCCCCGTCGGGGGGTAGGGTGCCCCGTAGAGTTCGGTCATCGTTCCCGGCATGGCCGTGATGAAAGGTGCGTTTGACATGGCGAAGCTGTTGATCGCTGATGACCTCGTCCCGATCCGCCAGATGGTGCGGATCACCCTCTCGACGCAGGGGTGGACGATCATCGAGGCCGAGAACGGGCAGAAGGCCCTCGACATGGCACGTGCCGAGAAACCCGACCTCATGCTCCTCGACGTCGACATGGGCCCCGGCCCGAACGGATTCGACGTCTGCCGCGAGCTCAAGGCCGCGGAGGAGACGAAGGGCATCCCGATCGTCATGCTCACCGCCCACGACAGCGAGAGCGATCGCGCGGTCGGCTTCGCCGCCGGCGCCGCGCAGTACCTCACGAAGCCGTTCGGGCCGCTCGAGCTCATCGACACCATTCGCACCATCCTCGCCCCGGCCTCGTAACGACATCCCGGTGGACGCCGAGCGCCCGACCGCGCTGCATACCGGCCTAGGCCGGAGCGTCGAGCTCACCGAGCTCGGACCCGCGCTGTCGGAGTACAGCGACAGCGAGTCGAAGGCCCCCGAGATCTTCCGCCAGCTCCTCCAGCAGGCGATCCGCGTCTCGGAGCAGGCGAACGCGCAGGCCCTGCGCATGGCTCAGGACTTCGCCGCCGTGTACGCGCGCGAGCAGCGCCTGGCCAAGGACTTCGAGGCGAAGCTCGGCGAGCTCGCGCTCCTCGAGCGCCAGGCCACGCGGTACGCCGAGGATCTCGCGACGCTGCTGCGCCTCGAGCGCGAGCGCCGTCGGGAGCTCGAGCGTTCGTTGGTGTCAGAACAGAACGCCAACCTCGAGCTGCGCCGGACCGGCCTCCAGGGCGTGAGCCACATCCTCATGGCCGTCTCGCTCAAGGACATGACGACCGGACAGCACCTGCTCCGCGTCCGGAAGTACGTCGAGGCCATCTCCGCGAAGCTCGGCCTTCCGCCGGCGACCGTCGAGGAGTATGGGTACTCGAGCGTCCTCCACGATGTCGGCAAGATCCAGACCCCCGACGACATCCTCGGCGCCCCGCACGAGCTGTCGGTCGACCAGTTCGACATCATGAAGCAGCACTGCATCGACGGTGAGTCGATGCTCGGCGACGCGAAGTTCTTCGCGACCGGACGCGCGGTCGCGCGCGAACACCACGAGCGCTGGGACGGCGCTGGCTATCCGGACCGGAAGAAGGGCGATGAGATCTCGCTCGCCGCGCGCATCGTCGCCGTCGCCGACGTGTACGACGCGCTCACCTCGAAGCGGCCGTACAAGGACGCGTGGACGCCGGAGCTCGGTCTCGCGGCGATCGAGGCCGAGTCCGGCAAGCACTTCGATCCCGGCGTGGTCGCGGCGTTCGTCGAGCTGTACCGCGAGGGCACGATCGACCGCGTGCGTAGCGAGGTCGGCGACCAGCCCTAAGTCAGCTAGGGCCCGAGCTTCGCCTTCGCGTCCTGGTAGAGCGAGCGGACCATCGGCGCGGCCGGATGGAACTCGCCGACGTCGAGGTACACCGTCCACACGTCGACCGCCGCCCTTAATTCCCCCTTCTCATAGAGAAGCAGCCCCTTCAGGAACAGCCCATCCGGGTCCTTCGGCCGCAGCGCGAGCACGCGATCGACCGCGACCATCGCGCCATCCGGCTGACCGGCCTGCGCCAGGATGAGCGCGAGCCCGTTGAGCGCCGGCACGCTGTTCGGATCGATCCCGAGGACGGCGCGATAGGTCGCCACCGCGTCGGTGACGCGCCCGTCCCGCCGGTACGCGTCCGCGAGCGCGAGCAGGTTCGGCACATCGTTCGGCGCGGCCTTCGCGCGCCCCTCGAGATCCGCCGTCGACGGCGCGGCCGCCGGCAGACTGCCGGTGATCGGCTCGCCGGGTGCGCGATCGCCCGCGGCCTGCGGCAAGGACTGAGCGATGAGGATCGCCACGATCCCAAGAAGGAGCGCCGCGCTGCCGAACGTGCGGATCGGCGCGCCGTGCGCCACGCGCGTGGTCGAAGGGCTCTCGAACGCGCCGCGCTCGAGCACGCCGCGCAGCCGGGCGGCGTCGGCATGGTCGATCGTCCCAGCCGCCTCGGCGAACTGCAGATCGCGCAGCGACGAGACCGCGCGCGCGACGTCGTCACCGCCCGTCGCCCCTTCCGCGGGCCACGCGGGAGCGCGCGGGGCGAGCCACGGCCAGAGCGCGGCGAGCGCGCCCGCGGCGATCGCCAGCCCGAAGATCACGGCGGTCACGGCTCGTCCGCCGCGACGAGCGCCTCGAGCTCCGCGCGCTCGGCCGGTGAGATCTCGGCCGGCATCAGGGCCGGCGCGCGCGCCCGTCGCCACGCGAGCCACGCCCCGAACGCGATAGCCGCGAGCGGCGCGAGCCACACGAGTCCGTTGGGCGAGAGCAGCGGCGGCGAGAGCAGGATCCAGTCGCCGTAGCTCCGCACGAACTCGGCGCGGATCTCGTCATCGGTGCGCCCTTCGGCGACGCGCTGCGCGACGAGCGCGCGCATCGACCGCGCGGTCTCCGAGGGTGAATCCGCCACCGAGAGGCCCTGGCACACCGGGCAGCGGAGCTCGGCCGCGATGCGATCCACACGATCCGCGGCGCTGACCGGCTGCGGCCGCGCGGCCCACGCGAGCGCTGCCGCCATCACGACAGCGGCGCCAAGTAGCGCGAGTCGCCGCGCGGTCATTGACGCGCCGCTTTCCGCAGCGTCTCGATGCCGGTGAGGAGCGTCTGCTCGTCGATCGGGCCGATGTGGCGGCCCGCGATCACCCCGTCCGCCCCGATGAAGTACGTCTCGGGCGGACCGAAGACGCCGTAGCCGAGCGCCACGTGCCCGTCATCGTCGACGGCCGACGGCCAGGTGTTGCCGAGGCGCGCGGTGTAGTCGCGCGCGGCGTCCGCCGTGTCCTGGAAGACGATCCCGATGAGCACGACGTCCGTCCCGCGATAGCGCTCCCACGCGTCGACGAGGGCGGGGTTCTCCTCCTTGCACGGGACGCACCACGACGACCAGAAGTTGAGGACGACGATCTTGCCCTTGTACGCGTCGAGCGACACGGTCGACGCGTCGGTGAGCGACGGGAGCGTGAACGCCGGCGCGGGCTTGCCCACGGTGCCGGTCTTGATGTCGTGCGGGTCGCGCCGGAACGCGAGCGTGAGCGTGACGGCGAGTCCGAGGATGAGCACGACCGCCGCGTAGCGCGCGATGCGCGTCACTTCGCGGGCACCGTACTGACCTGGGTCGAAGGGACCACCATGGTGATCGGGCGGCGCTTCGGCGGGGGCCATGCGGCGAGCAACGCGCCGAGACCCACGACGGCGCCACCGGCCCAGAGCCACGACACGAGCGGGATGATCCGGACGCGGATCGTCGCCCAGGCCTCGCCCCGTCCGTCGTACGCCGTCAGGATCGTGTAGATGTCGGAGCGCGAGCCGGCGGCGACCCCGGGTGAGCCGATGGCCTGCGCGCTGTTCGGGTACTGGACGAGCCCGGGATGAAGATGCTCGGATGCGCCGTTCCCGGTGATCACAAGGTCGGCGAAGGTCGTCGCGCGCTGCGGCTCCGCGACGTCGCGCAGGCCGGCGAGCACCACGTGGTAGCCCGCGACGTCCATCGCGTCGCCGGGCGCGAGCGTCTGCTCCAGCTCCACGGTGCGCGCCTGGCTCGTCCCGATCGCGACGACGACCATGACGATCCCGAGATGGACGACGTAGCCGCCGTAGCGTCGGCCGTTGCGCCGGAACAGCGAGACGAACGCCGCCATCGGGGCCTCGCCGTGCAGCGTGCGCCGCGCGCGGATCCCGCGCCCGAACTCCTGCACGACGGTGGCGGTCACGAACGCTGCAAGCGCGTAGGTGAGGACCGGGGCGACGCCCGTAAGGCCGGTGACGATCGCGACGACCGCACCGAAGGCCGCGGCGACGAGCGGCGCCGTGAACTGGCGCTCGAGCGTGGCCCGCGACGCGCCGTGCCACGGCAGCTGCGGCCCGATCCCCATCAGGAAGAGCAGCGCGAGCCCGATCGGGACCTCGACGCGATCGAAGTACGGCCCGCCGATCGAGAGCTGCGCGCCGGAGAGCGCCTCCGCGATGAGCGGATACAGCGTGCCGAGCAGGATCGTCAGCGTCGCGGCGACGAAGAGCACGTTCTGGAACAGGAAGATCGCCTCGCGCGAGAGCGGTGCGCCGATCGGGCCGCGATCGGCGAGGTCGTCGAGCCGGTATAGGAGGAGGCCGACGCCGAGGACGAGGATCGCGACGAAGTACCCGAGGAGCAGCGGGCCGATCGCGGATTGGGTGAAGGAATGGACGGAGTTCACGACGCCGCTCCGAGTGAGGAACGTCCCGAGGATCGTCAGCGCAAACGTCGCGATGACGAGCGCGATGTTCCAGGTCCGCAGCAGCCGGCGCTTCTCCTCGACCATGACCGAATGGAGGTACGCCGTCGCGGTGAGCCACGGCATGATCGCCGCGTTCTCGACGGGGTCCCAGGCCCAATAGCCGCCCCAGCCGAGCACCGCGTAGCTCCACCACGCGCCCGCGACGATGCCGACGCCGAGGAGGGCCCACGACGTGAGCGCGGCCTTGCGCGTCTCGGTGAGCCAGCGATCCGTGGTCTCGCCGAGGATGAGCGCGGCGATCGCGTACGCGAACGGGATGCTCGTGAGGACGTAGCCGAGGTAGAGGAGCGGCGGGTGAAGGGCCATGAGCGGGTGGTTCTGGAGGAGCGGGTTCGGGCCGTTCCCGTCGCCCGGGATCTGATCCGCAGCCAGGCGGGTGAACGGATCCGCCGCGGCCGTCGTCACGAGCAGAAGGAAGAAGCTCAGCATCGCGAAGAGCACGGCGAGCGCGACGGTCGCGAGACGGGGGAGCGAGCGCGTCCCGCGGACGGCGACGTACACGGCGGCGCCGGCGAGGACGAGCGTCCAGAGGAGGATCGAGCCGGCGAGCGCGGCCCAGAGCGAGATCGCGCTATAGAAGAGGGGCGTCTCGCGCGCGTTGTTCTCGGCGACGTAGACGAGGCTGAAGTCGTGGGTCACGAGCGCGCCGACCATCGCGAGATCGGCAACGAGCACGAGGACGAACGCGGCGATCGCGACCGCGCGCGCGCTCAGCAGGGCGCGTGCGTCCCGTTTCCATCCGGCGTACGCCGCGGAGCCGAGGCCCCAGAGCGCGAGCGGCAGCGCCGCGCGGAGCGCGCCGGCGCCGATGTCGCCCCAGCTCATGGCGCGGGCGTCTGGTGCGATGGCACCGCGGATCCGGTGGGCGCCGTGTAGACCTCGTCGTGCTTCGCGATGACCTGCGACGCGCGGAACGTCCCGTCGGCCGCGAAGGTGCCCTCGACCACCGCGCCCGCACCCTCGCGGAGCAGGCCGGGCGGCGCGCCGGTGCCGATGACCTTCAGCGTCGAGATGCCGTCACCGATCGTGAAGCGGAGATCGCGCGACGCCGGGTCGTAGACGAGGGTGCCGGGAAGGACCTGCCCGCCGAGCCGCACGGTCTGCCCCGCGACGATCCCGCGCTTCGCGGCCTCGGTCGGCGTGAGGTAGTAGACGGCCGCGCTCTGCAGGGTCTGCGCCGCGATGTATCCGATGACGACGGCGGTCGCGAGGGCGGCGACGATCAGGACGCGGCGGCCTCCGATCCGGCCGACTCGATCAGCGCCGTTCACTCACCGTCGCGCCGACGGCGCGCGAGGGACATCAGGTAGAGCCCGAGCGCGCCGAAGCAGATGACGTATGCCGCGGCGATGAAGCCGAGGTTGTCGATGTTCACGCGCGCGCCTCGAGGACGCGGGCCTGCCGCCGCCGCTCGATGTCCACGCGCGCGGTCATGAGATAGGCGTAGAGGAAGGTGAAGGCGATCGTCATCGCGATGAGCGACGCGAGCATCGACGGGTCGAGGGTGGGCGAGAGGTCGGGCCGCAACACGCTCGGCAGCTGGTGCAACGCGTTCATCCACGTCACCGACAGGTGGACGATCGGCACGTCGACGACGAGCACGATCCCGAGCACGGCCGCGCGCGTCGCGCGCCGCTCCAGGTCGTCCGAGAGGTTGCGCACCAGTAGGTAGCCGACGTACATCGCGAACATCACCGCGGTCGTGATGAGCCGCGGCTCCCAGCTCCACCAGACGCCCCAGGTCGGTCGGGCCCAGATCGAGCCGAGGACGAGGGTGAGGCCGGTGAACAGGACGCCGATCTCCGCCGACGCGACCGCGATCGCGTCGAACACCAGCCGCTTCGTCCAGAGGTAGGCGACGCTCGCGAGGAACACGACGACGAAGGCGAGGTAGGCGAGCCACGCGTTCGCGACGTGGACGTAGAGGATCCGGACGACGTTGCCCATCGCGGCGTCCGGCGGCGACCAGACGAGGGCCATCCAGAGGGCGACGAAGAGCGCGACGACGCTCGCCGCGCCCAAGAAAGGGCGCGCGCGCAGTGCCGTTGTGGTCTTCGCGGCCGTGCTGATCACTCGAGTGCTGCGGGGACGATGGTAAAGCCCAAAACCCAATACACCAACGCGAACGCGACGAGCAATCCGGCCCACGCGAGGGCTCCCGCCGCGTCTCCCGACGCCGCTGCCGCCGTGCCGTTCGTCGCCGCGACGAGCTGGGGCACGAGCACCGGCAACACGAGGATCGGGACGAGCGCCCCGCGCGAGCGAAGACGCAACGCGATCGCGACGAAGAGCACCATCACCGGCGACAGCGAGAGCACGCCCGCGATCGCGACGGTCAGCAGGTGTCCGGGCAGCGCGACGCCCAGGGAAAGCAGCACGAGCGAGAGCGCGCCGCCCACGATCGCGACGAGCGCGAGCAACGCGGTCAAGGCGAGGACCTTGCCCCCGTAGATCGCGTCGCGCCCGCCCGGAAGCGCGAGGATCGCGCTGAGCGCATCGTCCTCGAGCTCGCGTTCGAACGAACGGCTCGTCGCGAGGATCGCCGCGAAGGCCATCGCGATCCAGAACAGCGCCGCCGCGATCGCCGGTTGGTTCGCCGCGAGGGGTCCCACGGCGAGGCTCTCGACGAGGATCATCGTGGCGACGAACGTGACCGCGCTGATGAGGCCGTCGGGCTGACCGCGCTCGGCGAGCGCCTCGCGCACGGCGATGATGCGGATGCGGCGGAGCGTCATCCGAGCTGGACCACGCGATTCGCGCCGGCGTCGAGCTCGAAGCGGGAATGCGTCGCGATGACGAGCGCGCGCCGCTCGCCGGCGAAGACCCGGATCGTGCGCAGGAGGTGCGCGGCGGCTTCGTCGTCGAGACCGGCGAACGGCTCGTCGAGCAGCACGAGGTCGGCGCGCTCGACGTCGAGCCGCGCGAGCGCCGCGCGCCGGCGCTGCCCGGCCGAGAGCGTCTCGACGGGGCGCGCGGCCTGCGCCGCCGTCAGGCCCCAGGACGCGAGCGCGGGCCCGACACCGGCGGGGCTCACGCCGCGGAACGCCGCGAGCGTGCGCAGGTTGTCGCGCGCCGAGAGACCGCGGAGGAGCTGCGCGCTCTCGCCGAGGTAGAAGGTCGTCGCCGCCGGCTCGCGCGTGCCGCGCGCGAGCGGGAGGAGACCCGCGAGCGTGCGGATCAGCGTCGTCTTGCCCGCGCCATTCCCACCGCGCACGACCGTGACCCCGGGATGGATCTCGAGATCGAAGGCGCGGAGGATCGCGCGGTCGCCGAGGACGACCGTCGCGCCGCGCAGTGCCGCCGTACTGTTCACGCGCGGATGATGCGGCTTTTCGGGTTGGTCCTCGCGGTCGCGATCTTGGCGATCGGATGTGCGGAGGCGAAGGCTACCGACCCGATTGCGCGCGGGCGGCAGGTCTACCGCGAGAAGAACTGCGCGAGCTGCCACACCATCGGCACCGATGGCGGGACGATCGGGCCGCCGCTCACGCACATCGGGACGATCGCCGAGACCCGCGAGCCTGGGGTGAGCGCGGAGGACTACATCAGCCAGTCGATCCGTGATCCCGGCGCGTACGTCGTCCCCGGCTACCCCGACACGATGTCGCGCGGCCTGGACCGCGGGATGAGCCAGGAGGACTTCGACGATCTGATCCAGTACCTGCTGACGCTGAAGTAGTTCAGCGCGGATCTGACAAGAAACCTCACGGGCCGCTCACGACGCCAACCATCGGCGAGGCTGCAGCCTCGTGTTGGGCACTATCGCGGACCGGCGGTTCCGCGATGGATCCGCCGGGCAATTACACGTTAGAACAACTGTGCTAATATCCCTAGGTTGTCACGTCAGCGCTCGCAAAGACCGACCAAGAGGTTGCGCACGTCGGGCTCGCATGTTGGTACTCCCTTCATCCGCGTCTCACTCGAGCAAGCGCAGGAGGAGCGACGGCTCCTTGAGCTCGGCTTGGCAGTCGCAGACGTGGCCGAGAGGGTCGGCGCGAGTCCAAGGCGGGTCGAGGAGAGGAACCGCCTTCTGTATGAGATCGATATTCCTGCGGCGTTCCAGCGTCGGATCGACCGCGAAGGGATACCAACGCGCCTGTCGGTAGAGGCGTCGTTCGGATACTGGTTCGCTGGACTGTTCGACGGCGAAGGGCATTTCGTGATGCAGATGCGCCACAGGTCCACCGTGCGTGGGACGATCAAGCATCAGCTCGAGCTTGGTTTGAGCGTCTACCTGAGAGATGACGACGCGCACGTGCTCGAGCGTGTCCAGGAACAACTTGGGGGCGCCTTCACTGTCGGCGCGCATAATGTCGCGCGCTGGCGACTCGGGGGGCTGCGGAACTTGGCTGAGATCGTTCTGCCGTTGTTCGCCGCTTATCCGTTACTGAGTAAGAAGGCGCAGGAATTCGAGGTGTTCCGCCGGCTGGTGATCCAGCGATACGTCGCGACGCTGGGCGGACGCCGTAGGGGTGCCACGGTCGTCGACCTAGTCGACGTCGAGGAGGCCATCGCGCTCATCAGAGCCAAGAGGCGATATGCGAATCGGAGCTCGTGGGCGATCCAGGAGAGCGCACTCGTCTACGACGATGTATCTTTTCAAGTGGCTTGAACTGCTAGGGGAGCCCCTGTGGGCTGAGAGTGGGATCGGATCCCAGACCCTTTTCAAGACCTGATCCGGTTCGTACCGGCGGAGGGAAGCAGATAGATCGATTTCCACCCCGTTCACCGCGTGTCGGCGCGCCTTTGGAAAAGCACATGGCGAAGTTCGAGGCCGGCTACTTCGGAGCCCGCTTCTCCCTCTATCCGATGACCGACCGGTACGTCCCGGTGATCCTCGGTGCGATCGACAAGCTCCGCTCTTCGGGCCTCGAGGTCGAGACCGACGACGTCAGCACGTTCATCAAGGGCGACCGCAATGCCGTCTGGGCGACGCTCGAAGAGTCGTTCGCGAAGGCGGCGCGCTCGGGCGAGCACGTCGTCATGACGGCCCTCGTGTCGCACGGCTGCCCGGGCGAAGAGCTCTGCGAGATCGATCCGAAGACCGGCAGCGCCGGCGCGCCGCGGCCGCATCCGGGGACCGGCGTGCGGGTGAGCTGCCAGTGGTCGCTGTACCCGCTCGGCGAGCCCGGATACATGGACGTCATCTACAAGGCCGTCGCCGATACGAAGGCCGACGGCGTGTTCAGCAAGGGCCGGCACTTCGTGTCGCACCTCGAGGGCGACCTCGATCGGGTGCTCGATTCGATCCGCCGCACCTTCGATCAAGCCTGCGAGTCCGCGAGCCACGTCACCGCTCACATCACGCTGTCGGCGAACAGCCCGACGAGAAAGGCCGCTTGAAGATGCCACGCCTGACCATGCCGCGCGCCGTCGCGCTCGGCGGCGCGCTCCTCGCGATCGTCGCGTTCTTCCTGCCCTGGGTCCAGTACGCGAACGCCACCTATAGCGGCGCGAGCCTCGCCTCGGCCGTCACCGGTGCCGGCGGGCTTCGGGGCTTCGACACCTCGCTCTACGCGATCCCGGTCATCGCGCTCGTCTCGATCGTCCTCGCGCTCTTCGCTGCCCGCGCCAAGGCCCCGGAGTCCGAAGCGCGACTTCGGATCCTCGCGATCGCCGCGTCGATCGCGGGCCTCGCGGTCGCGCTCCTCTTCCTCGGGAGCGCCGTGCTCGGCGGCGCGCCGGACATCGTGTTCTCTCCCGGCCGCATCACCACGGACCTCGCGGTCACCACGGCCGTCGCGAAGGCCCTCAATGCCGGCGCGTACGTCGGCGTCGGGTTCGGCGTGTATCTGACGATCCTCGGCTTCCTCGCGGCGGCGGTCGGCGGATTGCTCGGCCGTCCCGCTGAGACGGCTGTCGTATGGCGCACGCAGGACTTCGTACTCCTCGCGATCCTCGCCATCGTCTTCGGCGCGATCTACTGGGCCTGGCTCGCCCCGTACATCTGGATCGAGGGCGTCGCGGCGCAGCCCGGCGCGGAGCTCTTCTTCGCGGTGTGGTTCACCAGCGGTCTCCTCGGTGGATACATCCTCCGGCGCCCCGGCGCGGCGTTCCTCGCCGAGACGCTCACCGCCGCAGCCGAGGTGCTCATCGGCGCGCCGGCCGGCCCGGTGCTCCTCATCACCGGGATGATGGAGGCGCTCGGCGCCGAGCTCGTCTTCGCCGTCACCGGATACAAGCGCTGGGGCTGGGGCACGATGATCATCGCCGGCATCGCGGCCGCGATCGTCGCGATCCCGTGGAACTGGTTCCGCCTCGGCTACTTCGCGCTCGACCCGACGCTCCTCATCGCCCTCCTCGGCGTCCGCGTGATCGCGGGCGCGGCCGCGGGCGTCGCGGCGAAGCTTCTCGGCGACGCGATCGCGGCGACGGGCTCGCTCAACGCGTACGCCCTCGGACGGGAGCGCGTCCGCGAGGTGTGACCGGCGCATTCGCTGAGATCGCGGGGCTCACCCTCCGCCACATCGGGCGGAGGGCCCCCGCGCTCCGCGACCTCTCGCTCCGGTGGGAGCGGGGCGAGCGGCTGCTGCTCCTCGGCCCAAGCGGTAGCGGCAAGAGCACCCTCGCGCTGCTCCTCGACGGCGTGATCCCGCACGCGGTGGAGGCACACTGGGAGAGCGGGTCCGTCACCGTCGACGGGACCGAGACGCGCGCCGCGGGCCTCGCATCGCTCTCATCGACGGTCGGTGTCGTGTTCCAGGACCCCGAGACGCAGCTCGTCATGCTCGAGATCGACGACGAGATCGCGTTCGGGCTCGAGAACCACGCCGTCCCGCGCGCGGCGATGGCCGCGCGCATCGCGGCCGCGCGCGCCGAGACGGGCCTCGACGGGGTCGACCTGCCGATCGCGCGGCTCTCGGGCGGGACGAAGCAGCGCGTCGCGCTCGCGGCGATCCTCGCGCTCCGTCCAGCCGGGCTCATCCTCGATGAGCCGACCGCGAACCTCGATCCGGCCGGCACGCGTGAGGTCCTCCACGCGGTCGCGCGGCTGGTGGGCGATCGCGAGCGGTCGCTCCTCCTCATCGAGCACCGCCTCGACGACGTGCTGCCGTTCACCGATCGCGTCGCCGTGCTCGACGGCGACGGCCGCCTCGCGTTCTCGGGCACGCCGCGCGAGGCGTTCGTGGACCACATGGCGCGGCTCGAGGCGCTGGGGGTCTGGATCCCGCAGCTCCGTCGTCTCGCCGCGCTCCTCGGCACCGATGCGTTGCCCCGCGACGCGGCCGAGGCCGCCGAGCTCATCGTCGCAGGCTGGCCGGCGGGAACGATGGGCACGGTGGACGCGCGCGCGGCCGCGGCCCCGGTCGTGCGCGCCGACGCGGTCGGCTATCGCTACCCGGGCGCGCTCCGGCCCGCGCTCGACGGCGTGAGCCTCCACATGGCTCGCGGCGAGCTCGTGGCGATCGTCGGCGCGAACGGGGCGGGGAAGAGCACCCTCGGCCTCGTCCTCGCCGGCGCGCTCCCTCCGACGGCTGGCACCGTGCACCGCGACGGACAGGTCGCGTACGTCTTCCAGTACCCCGAGCACCAGTTCGTGTCGCGTACCGTGGCCGGCGAGCTGCGCGTGACGCTGCGCGCGCGGGGCCTTGGGGCTGACGAGGTCGAGCGCGCGACGGAGAGCTTGCTCGATCGCGCCGGGCTCCGGGCGCTCGGCGAGGCGAACCCGTTCACGCTGAGTCACGGACAGAAGCGCCGGCTCTCGGTCACGACGGCGCTCGCCGCCGATCCCGATGTCCTCGTGCTGGACGAGCCGACGTTCGGTCAGGACGAGCACAACACCGAGCTGCTCCTCGCGACCCTCGAGGAGCTGCGGAGCGACGGCCGCGCGATCGTGGCGATCACACACGATCAGGGACTGGTCGCGGATCACGCCACGCGGGTGGTCGCGCTCGACGGGGGCACGGTCGCGTTCGACGGCCCGCCGGGTGAGCTCTTCGCGTCCGACGAGCTCCTCGCGCGGTGCAGCCTGCGCCGGCCGCCCATCGCGGAGGCCTTCCGTCTCGCCCACGCGCGGCGTCCCGACGTGCCCTCGCTCGTCGGACTCGCCGCCGTGCGCGCGGCGCTCCGACAATGAGGCGCAGCCGCTTGAGTCTCCTTGTCGCGCGGCGCGATCCCGCGGTGAAGCTCGGCGTCGCGCTCCTGCTCTCGCTCGTCCTCGTGCTCGTCATCGATCCGGTCACGCCGTTGCTCTTCATCGCGGCCGCGTCGATCGCCGCGGTCGCGCTCGGTGGTCTGAGCGCGGGCGCGTTCGCTCGCACGCTGCTGCCGCTCGCGGTCGTCGCGCTCGGCTTCGTGTGGACGAACGCGGTCTTTGCGGTGCCGGCGCCCGACGACACGGTCTGGCGGGTCGGCCCGTTCGCCGCGAGCGCGTCGGGGCTGCGGTTCGGGGTCGGCATCGGGCTCCGCGGCCTCGCGATCGGGGCGGTGTCGCTCGCGGCGGTCCGCACGAGCGACCCGACCCGGCTCGTGGTGAGCCTCATCCGGAACGCACGACTCTCGTATCGCATCGGCTACGCCGTGCTCGCCGCGTACCGCTTCTTCCCGATCGTGGGCGAGGAGTACGCGCGGATCCGGCTCGCGCAGCGCGTGCGGGGCGTACGACCGACCTCGGTCCGCGCGCGTGCCGCGGCCGCCGTGGGCGGCATCGTGCCGCTGTTCGCCGACGCGACGCGGCGCGCGACCCGGATCGCCGTCGCGATGGATGCTCGCGGCTTCGCGTCGGCGCGGGAGCGGACGTACTGGCGGGCGACGCCGGTGACCGCCGGCGACTGGCTCTTCGCCCTGTCCTGCCTCCTGGTGGCCGCGGCCATCCTCGGGGCGGGTCTCGCCGGCGGGTGGCTGCGCCTCTGGAATGGGCGGTTTTCCGCATGAGCGCCCGCGAAAACACGCCGAAGTGACCCGCGTAGCGTTCCTTGTGCCGTGAGAGAGCTTCCTAACAGCCGAGCCGAACCGCCCGTTAGTTCCGCTGAGCGGGAAGAGGACGCCGCACTTGCCCGGCGCGCCGGTCGCGGCGAGGCCGAGGCGTTCGGGGTCCTCTACGACCGCTACGTGGACCAGGTCTACCGGTACACGTTCTACCGGGTCAGGAACGAGGCGGAGGCGGAAGACGTGACGAGCGAGGTGTTCATGCGGGCCCTTCGGGCGATCCCGAAGTACGAGCCGCGTCAGGCCTTCCTCGCCTGGCTCTACCGCATCGCGCGCAACGCGATCATCGATCGCAGCCGGCGCCAGGCGAACCGCCAGCAGGTCAGCTTCGAGGATGCGCTCGCGCACCCGAATGCCGATCAGGTCGTGAACCCGGATGAAGGGCTTCTCGCCGGATCCGACGCGGCCGGTGTGCGCAAGGCGATGCAACAGCTCACCCCGCTCCAGCAGGAGATCCTGGTGCTCCGGTACGTCGAGGGCTTCGACACGAAGACGATCTCGAAGCTCGTCGGCAAGCGCGACGGCACCGTGCGCGGGATCGAGTTCCGCGCCCTGAGCGCGCTCCGCGCCTTGATCCCGTCGCGGGAGCACCTCTAACGATGAGTGACCGCCTGCCCCGTCCCGAGCCGCGCGAGGCGTTCAAGCGCGCGCTCCGGGCCCAGCTCATGGCCCAGGCGCCGTCGGTGCTCGCGCGCCGCGAGACCGCGTGGTCGCGCTTCCAGGTGTCACTGATGCGGCCCGCGCTTGCCGTCGCCGCGGTGATCCTCGTGATCGTCGCGGGCGCGGGAAAGGCCGCCGCTGACAGCCTGCCGGGCGATCTCGCGTTCGGATTGAAGACCGCCGCGGAGCAGGTACAGCTCGCCCTCGCCCTCGACGACACGACGCGACTCAAGGTCCTCTCCGACGACGCCGATCACCGGCTCGCCGAGGTCACTCGCGCGATCACGTCACGGCCCGACGCCGCGCCGACAGCGACCGCGGAGTACGCGGCCGCCGTCGCGCGCTTCACGGCCGCGGTCGATGAGCTGCGCGGCAAGCCGGACACGAGCGCGGACAAGCGGACCGAGGCCGAGGACGTCGTCGACGCCGCGCGCGCGAAGCACGAGGCCGTGCTCGACGAGCTCGAGAAGACGGCGCCCGCGGACGCACAGCCTGGGTTGGAGCGCGCGCGCGAGGAAGCCGACAAGCTTCGCCCGGGCGGCGCGCCCGACCGCCCGAAGTCGCCCCAGCCGACGCGCACCCTCCCGGCCCGGACCGCCGAGCCGACCCGCGCGACCGAGCAGCCGCGCGGTGGTGAGCCGACCCGCACGCCGACGCCGACCCGACCCTGAAACGGAAGCGCATCGTCGTCATCGAGGACGATGACGACACGCGCGCCGCCATCACCATTGCGCTCGAGGGCGACGGCTACGACGTCCTGGGCTCATCCGACGCGTTCGGCGACATCAAGCACGCGAACGCCGACCTCGTGATCCTCGACCTCTACCTGCACGGCGAGAACGCGGGCTGGGAGCAGCTCGAGATCCTCACCCTCGACCCGGCGACACGCGGGATCCCGGTGATCATCTGCTCCGCCGCGATCGCGTCGCTCGCGGACCATCGCGAAAAGCTCGCCCGACTCGACGTCGCCGTGCTCGAGAAGCCGTTCGATCTCGAGCAGCTCAGCGCCGCGGTCGAAAGCGCCCTCGCCTTCGCGCCGCGGACGCCGGAGCGCTAACCCGTTCTTCCGAGCGGGCTCACCGCTCGAGCAGCGGGACCAGCTGGTCCAGCGTCGCGATCCGGGCGAAGCGCGATCCGCTCGCGAGCCGATCCAGGTGGACCGTGCCGAAACCCACGGCGTCGGCCCACTCGAGCGGCTTGGCATCCGAGTCCACGACGATCGCGTCACGCGGATCGACGCCGGAGTCCTCGGCGATGCGCTCGTAGTAGCGGGCCGAATTCTTGTGGACGCCGATCAGGTCGGGTCCGTACAGCCGGTCGAATAGCTCGCGGACCCCCATCCGCTCGAGGTACGGCGCGAGCTCGTACGACAGTCCACCCGAGGCCATGTGCAGCGTCACGCCGCGCTCGCGGAGCGCTCGGACAGCGGGCGCGGCATCGGAATACGCGCAATCGATGTGGGCCATGACGTGCGCGCGGGCTTCGCGTGTCGTGCCTGCGATGTCCGCGGGCCAGGGGAGGCCGACGCGGTCGAACATGCCGGTGAGCCAGCGGTGATCCTGCAGCGGCCACCAGTCGGGGCTGAGCTCCGTCCCCGCGGCCAGCGCTTTCCACCAGTCGTCCCAGATGCCGCCGAACACGACCGTGTTCGCGTTCCCCCACGCCTCCGGCGTGCCGCCGAACCGCGGGGCGAAGTACTCGCCGAGCAGGCGGCGCCACTCCGGGGCCCGTCGCTCGTTGTCGTTGAGCACGCCACCGTCGTCCAGGAAGACGACGCGGATCGCGCTAACCGGCGCTCTCGCGCTCTGCGACATCGCGCGCGAGCTGCGGCCAGCGGCGGCGCACGGCGGCGGCGATGCCCTCGGCGTCGAGGCCGAAGTGCTTGCGCCAGATCTTCTGCGCCCCGTGGTCGACCCATTCGTCGGGCACGCCGAGGATCTCGAGCTCGACCTTCGCGCCGCGCTCCGCGAAGAGCTCGCCGACCGCCGAGCCGAACCCACCGGAGACGACGTGCTCCTCGACGGTGAGCACGCGGCCGATCCGCGCCGCGAGCGCGAGGAAGCGCTCCGCGTCGAGCGGCTTCGCGAAGCGCGCGTTCACCACCGTCGCCTCGATGCCGGCCGCGGCGAGCGCGTCGGCGGCGGCAAGTGCGCTTGCGGTCACCGTGCCGTACGAAAGGATCGCGACGTCGCTGCCCTCACGGAGCGTCTCGGAGATGCCGATGGGGATCTCGGCGAGCGGCGCGTCCAGCGCGACGCCGGTGCCGGTGCCGCGCGGGTAGCGGAAGGCGATCGGCCCGCCCCCGTTCCGGGCGTAGCGGGTCGCGGTCCAGACCATCTGGCGGAGCTCGGCTTCGTCCTTCGGCGCCATGAGCACGATGCCGGGGAGCGGACGGAGGTACGCGATGTCGAAGAGCCCCTGATGGGTACGGCCGTCGTCGCCGACGATGCCGCCGCGGTCCATCGCGAAGACGACCGGGAGCTCCTGGATCGCGACGTCGTGCACCACCTGGTCGTAGCCGCGCTGGAGGAAGGTCGAGTAGATCGCGACGATCGGAACGATCCCCTGCGTCGCGAGGCCCGCCGCGAAGGTCACCGCGTGCTGCTCGCAGATGCCGACGTCGAACAGCCGTGTCGGGAACTCCTTGAACAGCGGCGCCAGGCCGGTGCCGGCCGGCATCGCGGCGGTGATCGCCACGACGTCGGGCTCGCGACGCATCGTCTCGGCGACCGAGTCGGCGAAGACCTTCGTGTACTGCGGAGCGGCGGCAGCGGCTGCGCCTGTCGAAGGGGTCGCGCCGGTCGCCGAGACGCCGTGCCACTTCTGGTTGTCGTCCTCAGCCGGACCGTACCCGTGACCCTTCTGGGTGTGCACATGTACGAAGACCGGGCCGTCGTGGAAGTCGCGGGCCTTCTTGAGCACGCCTTCGAGCTCGTCCAGGTCGTGCCCGTTGACCGGACCGAAGTAGGTGAAGCCGAACTGCTCGAACAGGATGTTCGGGATGAAGATCGCCTTCAGCGAGTTGAACAGCCGGCGTCGCGCTTCCTCGGCGAGGTCGCCCGCGGGCATGTGCTCGAGGACCGAGCGCGCGACGTGCTTCAGCTCGCGGTAGGGCGTCGCGGTGCGCACGGTCTCGAGCATCCGCGAGACGGCGCCGACGTTCGGCGCGATGCTCATCCCGTTGTCGTTGAGGATGACGATGATCCGCGTCTTGCGCGCGCCGATGTCGTTGAGCGCCTCCCAGGCCATGCCCGCGGTGAGCGCGCCGTCGCCGATGACCGCGACGACGTGCCCGTGCCCATTCTTGAGGTCGCGCGCGACGGCCATGCCCTGCGCCGCGGAGATCGAGGTGCCGGCGTGGCCAGCGCCGAACTGGTCGTGCTCGGATTCGGTCCGGACGAGGAACCCCGAGATGCCGCCGAACTGACGCAGCGTCCCGAAGCGCTCACGCCGCCCGGTGAGGAGCTTGTGGACGTAGCCCTGATGACCGGTGTCCCACACGAGCTTGTCGCGCGGCGAGTCGAAGACGCGATGCAATGCGACGGTGAGCTCGGTCGCGCCGAGGCTCGAGCTGATGTGCCCACCCGTCTTCTGCACGGCGTCGACGGTGTAGTCGCGGATCTCCCGGCAGAGCTGCCCGAGCTGCTCCCGGTCGAGCGCGCGCAGGTCGGCGGGGCTGTCGATCCGCTCGAGGAGGCTCATCCGTGACTAGTCTAGGCGGCGATGCCCGATTTCGAGCGCCACTCGGTGGTCGTGACCGGCGCGACGGGCAACCTCGGGAACACCGTGGTGCGCGCGTACCTCGAAGGCGGCGCGCACGTCGCGATCCCCGTGCGCGAGATGACGAAAGCGGATGCGCTGCGCGACGCGCTCGGGCCTCTGATCGGGGTCAGCGAAGACCCGAGGCTGCTCGTGGTCGAGGCCGACGTCGCCGATCGCGCGTCGATGGACGCGTTCGTCGAGCGGGTGATGCGCGCGTGGGGCCGGGTCGACGCCCTCGCGAACCTCGCCGGTGGCTTCAGCACCGGGCCGGCCGACGACCTGGGGAAGATGCGGGCCCTCTGGGAGCAGAACGTCGCGACCGTGGTCGTTCCCACTGCGGCGTGCCTCGTGCCGATGCGCGCGCGGGCGTATGGCCGCATCGTGTCGGTGGCCGCCGGCTCGGCGTTGAAGGCCGGCCGCAACTCCGCCGGCTACTCGATGGCCAAGAGCGCCGTCGTCCGTTGGACCGAAGCGCTCGCCGCGGAGACGAAGGATCAGGGCATCACCGCGAACGCGATCCTGCCCTCGACGATCGACCACCCCGTGAATCGCGCGAACATGCCGAAGGCCGACCCGAAGACCTGGGTCCAGCCGGAGGAGGCCGCGGCGCTCATCCTGTTCCTCACGAGCCGCGAGGCCTCGGGCGTGACCGGCGCCGCGATCCCGATCACCGCGCGGACCTAAGGGCGCAGCAGTGCGTCGCGGTCGCGCTCGGCGTGTTCGATGTCGCGCAGCACGTACGCGAGGCCATCGGAGAAGCCCCAGATCTTGACGAAGCCCGGCTCGCCGGCGGCCGCCCGGTCGCGGGCGTACTCGTATCCATGGCGCATCCGGACCGGCAGCAGGTCCACGACCTCCTCCACGTCGGCGTGGCCGTAGGCCTCGCAGAATCGGCGGATCCGCGTGCCCTGCGACTCCGCGACCTCGCCGCTCGGCGTGGCCGTCACCGGGACCCAGCGGCACAGCGCGATGGCGATGTCCCAGGCCCGCGAGCCGGGCGCGATCTGGTCCCAGTCGATCATCGCGAACGCGCGCGCGTCGCGGAACACCGTGTTGAACTGCCCGACGTCGTTGTGGCACACGATGTCGTGATGGCCCACAGCAGCCGGAGGCGCGGGCTGCCGCCACACGGCATCCGCGGGCGGCACGAACGTCGCGATCGCGTCGTGGTATGCGCGGAGCAGCCGCGCCGCCGAGACGAGCGCCTCGGTCCCCCAGATCCACGCCGGATACGGATCCGGCCAACCGGCCGGAGCGTCACCTTCGATGTATGACAGGATCTCGCGGCCGTGCTCGTCGATGCCGAGCACGCGTGGCGCGCCCTGGAACCGCGCGGCCTCGAGGTGCCTTAGCAACGCGTGAACAGTGGGTGTCCATGGTCCAGTGGTCCGGCGGACGGTGTCGCCGACGCGTACGGCGTTCGAGATATTCCCGCCGACGAACGGGACCTCGGTCACCGGGCGGGTGTAGGGGTCAGCCGCTCCTGCAGCGTCTTGGCCCACTCCTCGTGGGCCTCCGCGTTCGGGTGGAGTCCGTCGGTCGCGAGCATCTCCGCGGCGGCCTGGCGGTGCATCAACGGATAGAGGTCGACGAAGCGCGCGCCCGCGTTCTCGGCCTCCTCCTCGGCGATCGCGTTGAAGTGCGCGATGCGCACCAGGAGCGCCTCGGTCGTGCCGTACGGCGACGCGGCCGGCGAGCGCGACCATTCCGGCTGAGGCAGCCCGACGACCGCGCTCCCGGGGACGCCGTCCTCGCGCAGCTGCGCGTAGATCCGACGCAGCTGCCCGCGGTACCGCTTGTCGTCGCTGCCGCCGCGCACGATGTCGTTCGCGCCGATGAGCAGGGTGACGAACGTGGGCTTGAAGACCGGCACGTGCGGCAGCTCGCGTGCGATGAGGTCGTCCGTCGTGTAGCCGTTCACCGCCGGATTCAGGAGCTCGACGGACTGACCCGCGGTGCGCCATCGCGCGGCGAGCACGGCCGGGAATGCTTTCTCCGGCGTGGTGCCGGTGCCGATGGTGAAGGAGTCGCCGAGGGCGAGGTAACGAATAGAAGTGGGGTCCATACGTGTTCTAGTGTCGTCTATCCATGGCTGACTACGATCTGATCATCATCGGCGGAGGTCCAGCAGGGCTCACCGCCGGTCTGTACGCGGCGCGGGCCAACATGCACGTGGTCCTCTTCGAGGCGAAGGACATCGGCGGCGAGCTCCTGAATACGGACCTTATCGAGGACTGGCCGGGCGAGGAATCGATCACCGGGCGCGAGCTCGCGGAGAAGATGGCCGCCCACGCGACCAAGTTCGGTCTCACGATCCAACCGTACTCGCCCGTGAAGCAGGTCCGGAGCGACGACGACTGGAAGGTCGTCGAGATGGAGGACGGGACCGTCCACCGCGCGTACGCCGTCATCGTGACCGTCGGCGGCGAGCCGATAAAGCTCGAGGTCCCCGGCGAATCGGAGTTCCACGGCCGCGGCGTCTCGTACTGCGCGGTCTGCGACGGCGCGTTCTTCAAGGGCGAGGACCTCGCGGTCGTCGGCGGCGGCGACTCCGCGTTCCAGGAGGGCTTGTTCCTCACGCGGTTCGCCAAGAAGCTCAACCTCATCCACCGCCGCAACGAGTTCCGGGCCCAGCCGATCCTGCAGGACCGGCTCCTCGGCATGGAGAAGGTGACCGCGGTGACGCCGGCGACGGTGCGCGAGATCGGCGGCGACACGCAGGTCCGGTGGATCGACGTCGACCGTGACGGCGCCGTCGAGCGGATCCCCGTCGGCGGTGTGTTCGTGTTCGTCGGCTTCAAGCCCGTCGGCCGCCATCTCTTCGCGGAGCACGTCGACCACGACGAGAACGGGTATCTCCTCACCGACCAGTACATGCGCACGAACATCCCCGGCGTCTACGCGTGCGGCGACACGCGAGCGCAGCTCGCGAAGCAGGTCACGACGGCGGTGGGCGACGCGACGACCGCGGTCCTTCACGCCGAGCGGTACATCGAGGAGCTGAAGCACATGCGGAAGAGCTTCCCCGAGGTGCCGAGCGAGGCGCTCGAGCGCGAGGTCGAGCGGATGAAGGTCCGGCGCTTCCTCGCGGGACAGACGATCATCCGCGAGGGCGATCCAGCGGAATCGTTCTTCGTCCTCACGAGCGGAGCGGCGAGCGTGCGGCAGAACGGACCGAACGGCGAGCGCGAGATCTCGAGGCTGAAGCCGGGCGATTTCTTCGGCGAGATCGGGCTGTTGAGCGGCACGCCGCGGAACGCGACCGTGCGCGCGACCGCGCCATCGGAAGTGCTCGAGCTCGATGCCGCGGGCTTCAAGGATCTCGTCGAGAGCTCACAGCAGACGAAGGATCGCGTGCAGGCGAGCATGGAAGAGCGGCTCGCGAAGGCCGGCGGCAAGCCCAGCTAGTTGATGCGCCGCTGGGCGCTCCCGTTCGGCGGCGGTGGCACGAGACGCTTCACGAACCGCACGACCTGATCGATGTCGAACGGCTTCCGTACGTAAGTCGCGATGCCGCGCCGCCGCAGCTCCTCGGCGTGATGGCCTCCGGTCTCGATCATGACTGGAAGCGACCGATAGCGCGGGTCGCCCTTGATGCGGTCGTACAGCTCGAGCCCGGACATGCCGGGAAGACGGATGTCGAGCAGGACGAGGTCCGGCACCAGCGCCCCCAACGCGGCCAGGGCCTCATCCGCGGTGCCCACCCGCAGCGCGGTGTAGCCGCGCTCGTCACCGATCGCGGTCGCGAGAGTCTCGGCGGTCGGCAGGTCGTCTTCGACGATGAGGACGAGCCGCGACCGTGCGTTCGCCACCCCGAACGGTGCTCGCAGCATGGATGCCACGGTGCCCGTCACACGTCCGTTACCGGAGAATGCCATCATCGGCGCGGTGTTACGGCACATCGTGCTGTTCGCGTTCAAGGAGTCGGTGACGCCGGCCGAGCGCGCGGCGCTGCTCGACGCGGTCCGCGGCCTTCGCGGAAAGGTCCCGTCGCTCCGATCATTGGAGTTGGCCGAGAACGTGAGCCCGGCACGCGCGCAGGGCTACACCCACGTCCTGCTCGAGACGTTCGACGATCGCGAGGGTCTTGCGGCGTACGCCTCGCATTCCGACCACGTCCCGGTCGGCGCGCGGATCCGGGACGCCGCATCGCAGCTCCTGGCGGTGGACCTCGAGGTCTAGTCGGCCGGGCTCGGTGAGGCGGGTTTGTGACGACCTCTGCCGCCGCGGCGACCGCGCCTGCGGCGCGGCTTCGGCGCTTCGCCGCTTGGCGACGTCGTCGAGTCGGCGAGGATCGTGTCGGCCTCGGTCAGCTCGGGCTCATCGAGCGCGCTGTTAGCGCTCGGCTCGGGCCAGCGCTCCTCGTGCGCTTCGCCGTTCAGCTGGCTGAACTCCCCGAGCACGACCTTCGCCTCGAGGTGCTTCGGATCCATCACGTAGCCCGCCTTCCGGCCGTGCTCCTCGGGACGGATCAGCGCGACCTCGACCGCGCGGCGGATGTTCGATTCGAGAGCGTCGCCCTCGACCCGTGAGAGCAGCTCGCTGAACAGGGCGGTGTTCACCCAATCGATCTTGTCGTCGCGCGCGCGGGTCGAACCGACGAAGTTGAAGAGGTGCACGATGCCCGCGCTGGACTGACGGGCGTAGTGGACGAGCGGATGACCCTCGTTCAGCCAGCACATCGTGACGTTGCGGCCGTCGCGGGAGACCTGCTCGGTCGCGATCGCGCCACGCTCCTCGGCGATGTTGAAGAGCGTCTCGAGGAGGATCCGGCGCTGCGATCGGCCCTTCGCGAGCCCGCCCGGCTGATCGGCGCGCGACAGCGGGTCGAGCACCGCCTCGACAGCGGGGATGCGGCGGGTGTCCTTGCTGGTGACCGAGTCGATGCGCCGCAGGACGCGGACGAGGTGGAACAGCGTCTCGGCGACGAGCGCGTCACCGAACTCGAGCGACAGGAGCTGCTTGTCCTTGAGGCGCGTGCGCGCGGGCTGGTCGGCCCGGATGTGGTGCTGCGCGATGCCGAAGTCGATGCGCTGGTCGAGCACGCTCGAGGCTTCCTTGTGCGAGAGCGGGACGACGCTGCGCACGAAGTCGCCGCGCGGCATCTGGTCCGCGCGGAGCGCGACGAGCTGATCGAGCAGCAGCACCGCGAGGCGGCGCTGCTCCTTCTCCGATTCGGGCGAGCCGGTCGGAACGACCGCCGGGATGCTCGACGGCGCGGCGACGCGAGCCGGCGCGCCCGCGCCGGTGACCCGGCCGCGGCCGCCGCGGGTCCCGCGCGTGCGTGTGCGCGGCGCCTCTTCCTTGCCGGCCTGGGTGTCGTCGGTGCGCAGGATGCCGGTGCGCGTCCACCGCGCTTCCGGGATGAGGTCCTCGAGGAGGAAGACCCCGTCGCGGAGGTACGGCGAATCGCGGAGCTCGTTCGCGAGGGCTTTGTCCCCGGCGATGAGGTACACCGCCTTGTCCTCGTCCTTCAGCGCTTTGCAGAGCGCGTTCAGGTCGCGGTCACCCGAGACGATGAACCAGACGTCGATGTCCGGGCGGTCCTTGTAGAGGAGCTTCATCGTGCGGGTGATCAGGACCGCGTCGGAGCGGCCCTTCAGGAGCCGGCCGCTCATGCGCTGCGCGACGGCCACCGGCTCCATGCCGGTGAACTCGAGGGCCATGAGCAGGGTCTCGTCCTGCGAGACCACCTCTGAGCCGAAGATGGCCTGCTTCACGCGGACCGGACCGAACTCGGCCGCCTTCTGCAGGATCGCCTGGAGGATCGAGAGCGAGGATGGCAGCGGGCCTTCGGTGTGCTGCCGCAAGGTGTAGTAGACGTTCTCCCAGTCAATGAGGAGGGCGACGTCGGGCAATGGGTTTCTCCGTTATGTAGGCGCTTCGCGATCCACCCGACTCGTTCGAATGATCCGCTCGATCTATCTCCCCGACCACCGGATCCCATTGGGACACGATGTCCGCGAGCAGCTCGACTCGGACGCTTCAGCCGGAACGCGCGCCGTTTCGCCCAAGTCTAGCCTGAATGCGTGCTCGAAGATAGCCGTCTGCAAAAGGCGGTCGAATGGGCCGCGCATCGCGCGAGCTACGCGGACGCGCGGTACGTCGAACGTGAGAGCGAGACCGTCACGGTGAAGGACGGGCAGATCGAGGGTGTCGATCGCGCCGCCGATCGTGGGGTCGGGGTCCGCGTCATCGTCGACGGCGCCTGGGGCTTCGCCGCGTCGGATCGCGCGTCCTCCCACGATCAGCTCGCGGCGCTGTTCGGTGAGGCGATCCATCGGGCCCAGGCCTCGGCCACCGTGCATCAGGTACCGGTCGTGCTCGCGCCGCAGGCCGCGCAGCGCGGCGAGTACCGGACGCCGATCCGTCGCGATCCGTTCGCCGTCCCGGTCTCCGAGCGCGTCGCGCTGCTCCGCGAGGCCGACGCGATCCTTTCAACACAGAACGCGAAGCTCCGCCGCGCATCCGTCGCGGCGTATCGCACGCAGAAGCGCCTTGTCACGTCCGAGGGTACGGACGTGACACAGGACGTGGTCGAGTGCGGCGCTGGGTTGAACGTCACGGCCACGACCGCCGGTACCTTGCCGGCGACGCGGAGCGACATGCGCAACGTCCGTCAGGCCGGCTGGGAGTACGTCGAGGAGTTCGACGTGCTGGCGCATGCGCGGACGTTCGCTCGCGACGTCGAGGCGGTGCTCGCGGCGAAGGCTGCGACCGCGAAGCCGACGACCCTGCTCATCGATCAGGCCTTTTTAGCACTCCTTGTCCACGAATCCTGTGGTCATCCCACCGAGTCGGACCGAGTCTTGGAGCACGAAGTGGCCTTTGCTGGCACGACGTTCATGTGGCCGAAGGACCGCGGCCACCTCCGCTACGGATCGGAGCAGATCAACATGACCGCCGACGCGACCGTCCCCGGCGGGATGGGCACGTTCGGTTGGGACGACGACGGCGTGCCCGCGACGCGCACGCCCCTTGTCGAGCGCGGGACCTTCACCGGCTACCTGAGCTCGCGCGAGACCGCGGGCGCGCTCGGGATCCCGAAGAGCGGCGGCTGCGCCCGGGCGGAGGGCTGGCAGCATTTCCCGATCGTGCGGATGGTGAACGTGAGCCTCGAGCCGGGCACCGCCACGTACGCGGACCTGCTCAACGGGATCGACGATGGCCTCCTGCTCGAGTCGCCGGCGTCCTACTCCCTCGACGACAAGCGGCAGAACTTCCACTTCTCGACCCAGGTCGCGCGCGTCATCCGCCGCGGCGAGGTGGGTGAGTACGTCCGCGGCGTCGCGTTCCAGTCGCTCACTCCCGACTTCTGGGGCAGCTGCGACGGCGTCGCCGACGACTGGGAGCTGCACGGCTTCCTCTCCTGCGCGAAGGGCGAGCCGCTGCAGCTCATGCGCGTCGGTCACGGCGCGGCCCACGCGCGGTTCCGCGACCGGCCGATCGAGGTGACCGCGTGATCCTCGGTCCGGACGCACTGCTCGCGCCGCTACACGCCGCACTGAAGGAGAGCGGTCTCGACGAGGCGGATCTCTGGGTGCACCGCCGCCGCGCGGCGATCACGCGCTACTCGCACTCGTCGATCCACCAGAACGCGGTCTCGGACGAGACCCACGTGCACGCGCGGGCGATCGTGGGCTCGGCCATCGGCTCCGCGTCGGGCAACTCGCTCGAGCCCGCCGCGTTGCGCGAGCTCCTCTCGCGGGCGGCCGACCTCGCGAAGCTCCAGATCCCCAACGCGGACTGGCCCGGGCTCGCGGCGGCCACGCAGTACCGGCAACCAGCGGCGTTCGACGCGGCCACCGCCGAGGCGAGCCCCGCGGACCAGGCGAGCGCGATCGGCCGGATCTGCGAGCGCGTCGCGAAGGCCGGCTTCCGTGCCGCCGGCACCCACAGCGTCGACATCACCGAGGACGCGGTCGCGAACACGAGAGGCGTCGCGGCGTACGCGCCGGCGACGGTCGCGTACCTCCGCGCGCTCGTGCTCGGCGACCACGGCGGGAGCGGCTACGCCGACGATCTGGGGTCGCGCGCGAGCGATCTCGATCCCGACGGGATCGCCGCGCGAGCGATCGAGAAGTGCGGCATGGATCGTGACCGGATGCAGCTGGCACCCGGTGACTACGAGGCCGTGTTCGAGGAGGACGCCGTCGCCGAGATCCTGCGGATCATGTCCATCACCGGGCTCTCGGGCCAGGCCGTTCGCGAGGGCCGGTCGTTCCTGGTGGGCGCGATCGGGCAGACGGTCACCGGTCCGCGGTTCACGCTGCACGACGACGCGCTCGATCCGCGACAGCTCGCCATCCCGTTCGATCCCGAGGGGACGCCGAAGCAGCGCGTCGCGCTGGTCGAGCGCGGCGTCGCGAAAGGTCCGGTCTACGACCGCTGGTCGGCGAAGGCCGCGGGCACGACGTCGACCGGCCACGCCGCGGACGCCGGCCGCTACGCCCACGGCGGCCACGCCGGCAACCTCGTCATGGGCGGCGGGACCGCCGCGCGCGAGGAGCTCATCGGCGCGGTGACGCGCGGCATCCTCATCACGCGGTTCCACTACACGAACACGCCCGACCCGAAGCGCGCGACGATGACCGGCACGACGCGCGACGGCACGTTCCTCATCGAGAATGGGAAGATCACGCGCGCGCTCGCGAACGTGCGCCACACGATGAGCGCGCTCGACCTCTTCGCCGGGATCGATCTCCTCGGGCCGCAGCGTCTCGTGCGCGATTGGTGGAGCACGAACGGGATGGGCTCGATCGTCTGCCTCGCGCCGGCGATGAAGGTCTCGCGCGCGACGATCACCGGATCGAGCCCCGCGTGACCGCCGAGGTCGTGGCCCGCGCCTGGCGCGCCGCGCCGCGGTACCTCCTCGCGATCGCGGCCGTCGCGGCGATGAGCGTGCTCATCGGCATCGTCGAGGGCGCGGTGCGCATCGCGAACGTCTCGATGCTCTACCTCATTGTCGTGCTCGCCGTCGCGACGCGGCTCGGCAGCGGCCCGGCGATCCTGGCGTCGATCCTCGCCTTCCTCACGTTCGACTGGTTCTTCGTGGAGCCGATCCACACGTTCACCGTCGCCGATCCCGGGGAGTGGATCTCCCTCCTGCTCTTCCTCGTCACCGCGGTCTTCACCGGAGAGCTCGCCGCGGACCAGCGCCGCCGCGCTCAAGAGGCCGCCCAGCGCGAGCGTGAGGCGGTGCTGCTGTTCGACGTCCTGCGCCTCCTCGGTACACCCGGCATCGACGTCGCGCTCGCGGCCGCGGCGGAGCGGATCCGCACCGAGCTCGCGCTTTCCGCGGTCGGGATCCAGCTCACGGTCGAAGGTCGCCAGCGGAACGTCGTGCTCGGCGACGACGAGGGACGTTCGCTCGCGCGTCCGCTCCACATCGCGTCCGCCGAGATCCTCGCGGGCGGACGAGCGCCGAGCGCTCTCGAGCGCGGCCGTCCCGGCCGTTGGCTTCGGGTCGTGCCGCCGGGACGCGCCGGAGAGTCCAGCATCGCCGAGCGGCGGCGGCACATCCTTCCGGTCCGCATCGGCGACCGCGCCGCGGGTCAGCTCATCGTCGTTCGGCGGCGCGGCACACGGCCGCTCGGCGAGCGCGATAGCCGGTTCCTCGGCGTCGTGGCGACGCAGCTCGCCTCGCTCGCGGAGCGCGCGGACCTCCAACGCGACGCGACCGAGGCCGAGGTCCTACGGCAAGCGAACGAGCTCAAGACCGCCCTGCTCAACGCGGTCTCTCACGACATGCGCACGCCGCTCGCGTCCATCAAGGCCGCCGCCGGCAGCCTCGGGCAGAGCGACATCGACTGGACCGAGGCGGAACGGGCGGAGTTCGCGGCGTCGATCGAGCAGCAGGCCGATCGCCTGGACCGGATCGTGGGGAACCTCCTCGATCTCTCGCGGATGGAGGCCGGTGCGCTCCGTCCGCAGTGCGCCCTCCACGACGTCGGCGCGCTCGTCGGGGACGTGCTCGAACGGCTGCGCGAGCGGACCATCGGCCACGTGGTCTCGGTCTCGATCCCCGATGATCTGCCACCCGTGTCGCTCGACTACGTCGAGATCGATCAGGTCCTCTCGAATCTCATCGAGAACGCGGCGAAGTACGCGCCGCGCGGCACGGCGATCGACGTAGCGGCCCGGCAGGCCGGCGACATGATCGAGATCGAGGTCGCCGATCGGGGGCCGGGCATCCCGACCGAAGCCGAGGTGCGCATCTTCGAGCCGTTCTTCCGCGTGCGGCGCGGCGGCCCCACGGGCATCGGCCTCGGCCTCGCGGTGGCCAAGGGCCTGGTCGAGGCGCATGGCGGATCGATCGTGGCGAGGAACCGCGACGGCGGGGGAGCGGCGTTCACGTTCACGCTTCCGGTAACCGGCGCGATGCCGACACGTCGGGCGTCATGACCGGGGCCCGGGTCCTTGTCGTCGATGACGAGCCCGCGATCCTGCGCGCGGTCGAGACGAACCTGCGTCGTCATGACTTCTCGGTCGAGACCGCGTCCACGGCTGCCGACGCACTCGCGCGATACGATGCGATGCGACCCGATCTCGTGCTCCTCGATCTCGGGTTGCCCGGCGCTGACGGGACGACCGTCATCAAGGCCATCCGCGAGCGTGCGGCGACACCGATCATCGTGCTCTCAGCACGGGAAGGCGAGCAGGACAAGGTGGCGGCCCTCGACGAGGGTGCCGACGACTACCTGACCAAGCCGTTCAGCGTCAACGAGCTGCTCGCCCGCGTTCGCGTCGCGCTACGCCACGTCGCGAAGCCCGCTCGGGGTACCGCTGCGGTCTTCCGCGTGGGAGCGCTCGAGGTCGATCTCGAGAAGCGACTGGTGCGCAGCGGCGGCACGGACGTGCACCTCACTCCGACGGAGTACGACCTCCTGCGCGTGTTCCTCGAGTTTCCGAACAAGCTGCTCACGGACCGGATGCTGCTGCAGCGCGTCTGGGGACCGGACTACGGAGACGAGGGCCATTACCTGCACGTCTACGTGGCGCGCCTGCGCAAGAAGCTCGAGGCCCAGCGCAAGTACTTCGTCACCGAGCCGGGTGTCGGCTACCGGCTGCTCGTCGAGGAGGACGATCCCGCACCCTCGCGTTGAGCCGCTGTTGAGCGCGACCGGTCCGGCGTTGACACGTCGTTGGCGTTCGCGGCGATACACCGACGACGTGACGGCATCGATCCATCGACTGCACCCGAGCGACCGCAGCGCGACCGAGCGGCTGCGCGACGCTGCTCGAGCGCTCTGCCGGATGCCGTCCGGCGTCGCGACGGCCATCGAGGTCGTGGGGCTGGATCTCCCGGTCGACGCGCTCAGCGCGATCGTCGAGAACGTCGTCACGGAGTTCGACCTCGTCGCCACGATCGAGCCCGAGCCCATCGTCGTGCGCTTCGAGCGCGGCTGACCCGCTAGTCGCGGTCGAACCGGAACGGCACGTCCAGCACCGTGGTGTTGGGCCTGAAGAAGAGCGCGAGCTTCAGGCGCAGCGCGAGCTGGTTGTGGAGCAACCACTCCCACCAGTGGGCCGGGACGTATTCGGAGAGGACGACGGTGATCGGCCGGCCGGGATCCTCGCGATCCAGTGTGTCGAGATAGGAGAGGAGGGGACGGCCGAGGGCTCGGAACGGCGACTCGATCACCACGGCGCGCAGGCCGTCATCGTTGAGCGAGGCGATCTGCGACTCGAACCGCGTCGCGTCCTCGGCGTCCGACGCGACGTGGAGAGCGATGATCTCCGGCGAGAGCGCGCGGGCGACCGCGAGCGCGCGCAAAGTCGCGCGATCGAGCCGGCCGATCGGGACGAGCACCACCGGTGACAGGGCCTCGAGCCGGGAGGGCGCGGTGACGAACAGGGCGTCCTCGACGCGGCGGTAATGCCGGTGGATGCCCCACATGATCGCGATGAGGACCGGGATGAGCACCAGGACCATCCATGCCCCGAGCGCGAACTTCGCGATCCCGACCACGATGGCGACCACGGCGGTGGACACGGCGCCCAACGCGTTGAAGCCGATGCTCACCCTCCAACCTCGCTCGGTCCCGCGACGGACCCACCAGTGCTTCACCATCCCCGACTGGCTCAACGTGAAGGCGACGAACACACCGATCGTGTACAGCGGGATGAGATTCGTCACGCTGCCGCCGAACCCGACGATGAGGAGCGACGACAGCACCGCCAGCACGACGATCCCCATGCCGAACGCGAGGCGCTCGCCGCGATACGCGAACTGCCGGGGCATGAACCCGTCGCGCGCGAGGATGCTCGAGAGGCGAGGGAAGTCGGCGAACGCCGTGTTCGCCGCGAGCACGAGGAGGAGCGCGGTGGAGATCTGCACGAGGTAGTGGTACGGCGTGCCCTCGCCGACGAGCAGCCGCGTGAGCTGGCTCACGACGGTCTCAGTCTCGGTCGGGTCGGGGAGGATCCCGATCTGCCCGGCGAGATAGCTCATCCCGAGGAAGATGACGCCGAAGAACGAGCCCATGAGGACGAGCACGATGCCGGCATTGCGGCTCTCCGGCGGCCGGAACGCGGGGATCCCGTTGGAAACCGCCTCGACGCCGGTGAGCGCGACCGCGCCCGACGCGAACGCGCGCATGATCAAGATGAGCGCCAGCGCCTCGACGCCCTCGGGCTGCCAGCTCGCGGGAGCCGAGTACGCCGGGAGCGTGCCGGTCGCCGCGCGGAAGAGGCCGTAGGCGAGCAAGCCGAAGATCGCGACGAGATAGACGTACGTCGGCGTCGCGAAGATCGTCGCGCTCTCGCGGATGCCGCGTAGGTTCCCGAGGCAGATCAGCGCGACGAACGCGACGCCGATGACGACTCGGGCGTCGAAGAGCTCCGGGGCGATCGACGTGATCGCCGCGACGCCGGCGGCGACGGAGACCGCGACGGTGAGCACGTAGTCGGTGAGGAGCGCGCCCGCGGCGACGAGCCCCGCGGCCGGGCCGAGGTTGTCGCTCGCGACGATGTACGAGCCACCGCCGTTCGGGTACGCGCGGAGGGTCTGCTGATAGCTCGCGACGACGATCGCGAGCACCGCGACGACCGCGATCGTGATCGGCATCGTGAGCGTGAGCGCGCCCGCACCCGCGAGGGCCAGCACACGCATGATCTCCTCGGTCGCGTACGCCGACGAGGAGATGTTGTCCGAGGCGAACACCGCCAGCCCCTTGAAGATCCCGACCCGCTCGTGGATCTCGCGCTCGCTGGGGATCGGCCGGCCGACGAGGAACCGTCGGATCGCGTTCCAGACCGCGCCCTCGCCGGTCGATCCCTGCTCCGTCGCGACGAGCCGGCCGCCCTTGCGGGTGAATGTGCCACGGTAGGTCGGGACGATCCGGACGACCCGGTCGCCCGGCCGAGGACCTCGGCGCACGGTGACGTCGTAGGGATGTGTTGGGTCACGCGCGATAGGTCGTGGCTCGTCCGGGTCCTTCACGGTCACCGTTCCGGTGTACCCGCGGTCGGGTCAACGACCCCTTAATAGCGAGACCGTTCTCCTCAACGGCGACTCAACGTTGGCAGGCGATTTGCCCTGTTCAGCCACCAGTAGCGTGACCATTCAGGAGGAGAACCATCAACATGGGCATCATCGGTTGGATCATCATCGGACTCATCGCCGGAGCGATCGCGCGCTGGCTCATGCCCGGACCTGACCCGATGGGCTGGCTCGGCACGATCGTCCTCGGCATCGTCGGCTCGCTCGTCGGCGGGACGCTGCTGAACCTGCTGTTCGGTGGCGGTCTCGAGCTCGCGGCGTCGGGGATCCTCGGATCGATCCTCGGCGCGCTCATCGCGCTGTGGGTCTGGCGCCGGATGCGCGGCCCCGCCGCGGCAACCTAGCCCCGACCCGCCCGCGTCGCGTTAGGTTCGCCGAGTCACGGCGCGCCCGCGACCTGCCGACGATGCCGTAACGGCCCGTGGGCGGGCACCGCTGCTGCTGCGCGCTCCGTCGCGCCGCCACGTTTTGCCCGGCAGCGACATCCCGCTTGGAGCTCACCCATGCCAGTCGTCACCGACATCTCGCAGGCGCTCCTCGGCACCCTCGCGGTCTTCCTCGCCGCGCTCCCCTCGATCCTCGGCGCGATCGTGCTCATCGTCGCCGGCTGGATCATCGCCGGACTCGTGGCCGCGCTCGTCGTGCGGGTCCTGCGCGCGATCCGGATCGATCAGCTCGCCGACAGGGCGGGCGTCACCACGTTCCTGCGCCGCGCGAACGTCCGTGCCGACGCCGCCGGCGTCATCGCCGCTCTCGCGAAGTGGTACATCCGCCTCGTCTTCCTGCTTCTCGCGGCCAACGCCGTCGGGCTGACCGCCGTGAGCGGGATCGTCACGAGCGTGCTCGCGTTCATCCCGAACCTCATCGTCGCGATGGTCATCCTTGGCGTGTTCAGCTGGCTCGCCTCGACCGCGAAGAACGTCGTGTCAGGCGGGATGGAGGGCGCTGGACTCCCGAACGCGTCCGGTATCGGGGCGATCGCGTTCGGCGCGGTCCTCGCCTTCGGCATCGTCGCGGCAGCCGATCAGCTCGGTGTCGCGCAGACGATCGTCGACACACTGTTCATCGGCGTCGTGGCCGCCCTCGCCCTGGCGTTCGGTCTGGCCTTCGGGCTCGGCGGCCAGCAGCAAGCGGCCCAGATCTGGGCCGACTGGCGTGGCCACGCGAGCGGAGCGCTCGCGAACGGCCACAGCGAGCCGCAGCGCGCCTCGCTCCGAGAGGAGGAGGCCCGCCGGCAGCGGGACCGGGTCAGCCAGGCGAGCTAGATCGGCTGCGCCCCTGCGAGCCCTTGCGTAACGTGGTCGGAGGCCGCACCGTTCGCGACGGTGCGCACCGTTGCGGTCGCGGTCAGCTGCGCCGCGCTCGCGGTCGTCGGCCTCGAGCTCTCTGGCTGGCCGGCGCCGAAGTATGTGCACGGCGACTTCATTCAGTACTGGTTGGCATCGCGCGCGCTGCTCGAAGGCTGGGATCCATACGACCCGGTCGTCTGGCGAGCGATGCAGGTGGCCGTCGTGGGTAGCGACGGCTTGATCGTGCCCGGTGCAGGCTTCTCCTACCCGCTCACGACGGCCGTGGCCGCGCTGCCGTTCGCCCTCGTCGGAGCTGCCCAGAGCGCGCCGCTTTGGTTCGTCGCCCAGACTGGATCGGCGATCGCGGGGCTGACGACGTTGCAGCGACGGATCGGTGGTCCATCCACCGGCCGCCGACTCGGCCTTCTCCTCGGGCTCGGCGCCGTCATGCAGCCGGTTTTCCTGTTCGCCGGTGAAGGCAACATCGCGCGCTTCCTCCCTGGGATCCTCTCGTTCGGGCTCGCATTGCTCGGATCCGGCCGCCCATTCGCCGCTGGATCGGTCCTCGGTCTGCTGGTCCTGAAGCCGCAGCTGTTCATCGTCTTCGCCCTCGTGATCCTCTTCGTCGCGCCCTCAGCGCGAGGTCGTCTGGTCGGCGGGTCGGCCGCGACGGTGGCCACCTTGTTGGCGGTGTCGCTAGCGCTTCGCCCGTCGTGGATCCAACCGTGGGTCGTCCAGTCGAGCCACGTCCTGGGGCAATACGGAAGGTTCAATCTCTGGGGCAGTCTCGACTACGGCTGGGCCGCGTGGATCGTCGCGTCGGTGGCCGTCGTCGCGCTCCTCGTATGGTGGCGGGTCCGCCGTCCGCCGCTCCTCACGGCGGCCGCGACGGCGCTCGCGTTGTCGCTCTTCCTCGCGCCGTATGCGGCCGAGTACGACCAGGCCGTGCTCCTGGTCTGCCTTGCCGCATACCTCGCCGCGATCGCGGGCCTGTCCATACGAACCCAGGCCGTGCTCGTCGTGCTTTTTGTCGGGACGAGCTCCGCGCTTTGGTGGCCGGCCTGGCTGGGGATCATGTCGCCTGGCTGGCAGAACGTGCTCCCGGCCCCCGCCGCCTGTCTGCTCCTCGTCTTCGCGGACTCCGTGGCGGGCCGCGCACCAGCGCTTGAGCCCGGTGCGGGCCGCGGCGCGTTGATCGGCCGTCCGTTCAGCTGGCACGGCAGGCGAGGTGAATAATGCATTCGCGGTGAAAGTGGTCGTCGTGATGCCCGCGTACAACGCGGCCCGCACGCTCGAGCGCACGTACCGCGATCTTCCGCCGGAGCTGCAACGCGCGGTCCTCCTCGCCGACGATCACAGCGCCGACGACACGTTCGAGCTCGCACGCTCGCTTGGCATCGAGGCGATCCGCAACGAGCGCAACCTCGGGTACGGCGGCAACCTGAAGCGGTTGCTTCGCCTTGCGACCGAACGGGGCGCCGACGTGGTCGTTGAGCTCCATCCCGACTACCAGTACGACCCGAAGCTGGTCGACCTCTTGATCGAATACATCCGCCGCGGCTACTTCGATGTGATGCAGGGGAATCGAATGTGGAGCCGGCACGAGTCGCTCGCCGGCGGGATGCCGTGGTATCGCTACTACGGCAACCGAGTGCTCACCTTGTTCGAGAACGTCTGGTTCGCCTTGTCGCTCGGCGAGTGGCACTCCGGACTGCGAGCGTTCCGCGGCGAGGTGCTCGCCGCCCTCCCGTTGGACCACTATCGCGACTCACACGCCTTTGCGAGCGAGCTCCTGATGGACTGCGTGTACCGCGGCTACCGCGTCGGGGAGATCCCGATCCCGGTGCGCTATGCGGCCGATAGCTCGTCGGTCGACATCCGCGGCCTGGCTGCGTACACCGGCCGGACGCTCCTCGCCGCGTTCGTCCGGCCGCCATGGCGGCGTAAGCGGTACGGCTCGGCGGGACTTCCCCCGCCGAACTGACCGGACGATGCGCAGGGTCGGCTCAACGGCGCTCACGGATCCGGTCAGCGAGCGCGCGAACGTCCACCAAGGAAATGGTCTCGATCACCAGCGACCGGATCCCCGGCGGCGGCTCGAAGACCGTGAGGTCGTCATCCCAGGCCGCCAGCCGCTCGGCGTCCTTGTGGCCGGGATGACGGACGCGAGACCGGTAACGTTCCTTGATCACATCGAGCGGCGCGACGCAGTGGACGAAGGTGGCGTCGCCGCGCCTCGCGAGCGAGCGCAGGGATTCGGCCGAGCGATCGAGATGGAAGTTGCTCTCCAGCACCAGGCCACTGCCGCTGGAGACGATCGCGTCGGCCATGGCCCAGAGCACGGCGTAGGTCGCCCGACCGATCCGCCGCGACGACTCGACGTCCGGCGCACCGAGGACATCCATGAGCGGCTCCTTGATCGCGTCCTTCGCGACCCGCGTGCGCTAGGCGACCGCGCGTCCGCCGGCGCCGGGCTTCGCCCGCCGCCGGCGAGCCCCATTCAAAGGATCAGCGGTTCTTGAATTGCCGGAAGCGGCGCGGGACGCGGTGGAGCTCGGTCCCTTCCCTCGGGATGATGCTGATCGACCCGTCCTCTTCGAGGACGGCGGCGGTGACGTCCTTGAGGTCCGCGATCCCGTGCTCGCGCGCGGCCATCTCGAGCTCCTCGAGGTCGACGCGTTCCGTCGACATGGCGTCGGGAATCGGCTTCCCGTCGCGAAGGAGGAGCCGCGGCGCGCTCGCGACCAGCCGGCGAAAGAACGGGATGTAGCTGCCCCAGCGTCCGACTGCGATGTTCACGATCGTGAGCGTGCCGGCCGCGAGGATCCCGCCGGTCAGCGAGTTGTCCCCGCCGGTCATCGCGTTCTGGACCGCGTTCGCGATCACGAGGATGACCACGAGGTCGAATGGCGTCATCTGACCGAGCTCGCGCTTGCCGGCGAGGCGGAGAAGGATGAGCACGGTGATGTAGACGACGAACGTCCGCAGCAGGATCTCGTACCACGGCGTCGTCATGTCGAACAGATTCACGGCGTCTCTCCACGCGCGAGGGCCTGCAGGTAGCGGATGATCGACCAGCGGTCATCGTCCGAGAGGCGGGGTTTGTTGGTGGCCGGATCGTCGTCGCCCCACGCGGGCATCGCGGTGCCGGGGATCCCGCTCGAGATCCAGTAGTGGAGCTCGCCGACGGCGTGCTGGGGCACGTGCAGCTGGAGGTTCACCGGTCGCGGCACGAGCGTGAACGCCGCAGGGCCGTCACCCCTCCCCACGATCCCGTGGCAGACCGCGCAGTTCGCCTGATAGACGGCCTTCCCCTTCTGCACGGTGTCGGCCGTATCGGGCGTCGGATTCTGGAGGAAGCGCGCGGTGAACGGCACCGGCGGAGTGGGGATGTTCGGAGCGATGGTGTACGCGATGACGAGCGAGACGAGGGCGAGACCGGCGAGGATCCCGGCCGAGATCGCCTGTCTTTTGATCTGGGGCTCGCCGTCGGCGGGCAAAGCCCGTCGCCGGCGCACGAACGCGAGAACGCCAAAGAGAATTGCGCCGATCGCGAGGGCCAGGGCGATCTGCTCGAGGCCCTGGCGGCTGATGGGGAATGTCACGCGGGCTTGGCCTTCTCACCGCGACCTTCGGTCGCGTCCGCCGCAGGCGCTGCGGCCGGTGCGGCCTTCTTTTTCTTTTCCTTGCGCGAGGACCACCAGTACAGGCCGACGAAGATCGATAGCGGAAGGACGATCTCGATGAGGACCTCGTCGACGAAGGTCCCGTGGAGCAGGATCACGCGCTCATGGTGACACGGTGAACGTGTAGTCGGCGGTGTCGGCGGCGCTGGCGATCTGGATCCGGAACGTCCACTTGCCGACGTCGAGGGCCGGGACGTCGACCCGGTACCGCCCCGAGCCCTGCTCCGAGGCGGTGAACGTCTGACCCGCGGCAGGCTGACCATCTTTCGTGATGGCTGTCGCGGTGATCGCCCGACCGACCGCCGGGTTGCCGTTCTCGAGCACGACGATGCTCAGCTGGATCGGCGCGCCGGCGATCGGCAGGCTCGGGTCGGGGAACACGACGAGCGCGAGGTGCGCCGTCGTGAGCGCAACCGCCGTCGCGCCCTGGCCGGCCTCCTGGCTGATCGGCACGGTGAAGAGCGCGTCGACGTCGTCCTTGCCCGGGATCCGGACGATCGTCTGGACCTTCCAGGTCCCGTACATCGCGGTGGGGCTGCCGATCGCGACGTACTCGCCCGGGGCGCGCTGGTCCGCGATCAGCTCGCTCTCGCCCATGTCGTGCTCGACCATCGTGAAGCGGAGCGCGACCTTCTCGACGTTCGTCACCGGGTCGAGGCCCTGATGTACCCGGAGGACGAACCGGTTCCGACCGGGAATGGACGTCGGCACGACGAGCTCGATGCGGTAAGCGCCGACGTGCTGCGTCTGATCGAACGCGGCGCCGCTCGACTGCGCGGGCGGCGCAAGGGCGGTAAGGATGCCCGCGGCGACGAACACGGCTGCGAGGAGCGCCGTCTCGAGCGCGGTCCCGCGGACGAGGGCCCGTCGGTCGCCGTGCGGCCCGTAGCGGAGAAGGTTGAACGCCGCGATGGCGAGCACGATCACAAGGAGCAGGCCTTTCGCAAGGAGGGCCAGGCCATACGGCGTCTCCCAGAGATCCTGGATCAGGACGAGCCGGTCGAGGGCCTGCAGGACGCCCGCGGTCACGAGGAGCCCCACGCTCGTGAGTGCGAGAACGGAGAAGCGCCAGGTCGTGCGCGCGAGCGTCGAGCCGTCCGCGCGCGTGGAGCGAAGGTGCGTCCAGAGGAACGCGACCACGCCGCCGCTCCAGGCGGAGATCGCGAGGACGTGGACGAAGTCGTAGGCCATCGTCTTGTAGTCGCCGAGGGCGGTCGCGTGCGAGACGAGCGTCGCCGTGAGCGCGGCGACGATCCCCGCAACTAGCGCTGTGCGGCGCCGAAGAAGCGCGCTCAGCGCCGCCGGCATGAGCGCCACCCCGATGGCGAGGCCAGCGAGCAGGCGGATGCCCAACATCAATTCGAGCCGCGGTGGGATCTGACCGCCCTGCGAGACGATGAGCGCCGCGGAGCCGACGACGATGAGCCCGGCCGCGAGCGCGAAGAGCTGCCGCTCGCGACGCTCCTCGGTCGCGTCGGCCGGTGCGTGGACCATGATCCCGAACAGTGCTGCCCCGATCCCGAGCGCGATGCCCGCGTACGAAAGGGCGCGGCCGGCCACCTCGAGCGGCGCCGGCGGCGGCGACGCGTTCGGCACATCGGGGAGCGCCGGCAACGGGCCGTTGCCGATGACGAACGCGAAGCTGCCCTTCGTCTCGTGGCCGTCGACCGAGGAGACGGTCTGCCACGCGACGGTGTAGCCGCCGTCACCGATCGGCTTGAGTCCGACCCTGAGGCCGTTCGGCTCGCCGGAGGCCGTCGTCGCGCCCACGTCCCAGCGGGCGCCGTGCTCGTCGAGGACCTGGATCTCGCTGCTCTTCGGATCGGGTGGCTCGCTGAACGAGATGCGGATCTCGGTCGGCGCCTTCACCAGCCGGGCGTCGGCCGCGGGGTTGGACTTCACATAGTTCGCGTGCGCGGCGGCGGGGGTCGCGAAGGCCGCGGCGCCCGCAAGAGCGAGTGCCGCGACCAACGCGACGGTGCGAAGACGCCTCAACGGCGGCGGAGCGCCGGGACGTACGACGCGATGGACACGATGAGCGCGACGGCGCCGAGCGCGATCGCGATCGTGAGCTTGCCGTTCGCATCGTCGAGCTTGGACGCGAGGTCGCTGTTGGACGGGACCTTGGTCGGGAACTGCAACCCGGCGATGTCCTCGATGGAGCCGAACCGGCCCGGCCCCGACTCGAACTTCTCGTCGACGGCAGTCGTATTGACCATTCCGGTGATGTGGAACGTGTAGTCGCCGGTCTTCGTGGGCAACACCTGGCCCTGGTACTTCCCCGGCAGGCCGAAGCGCGATGCGATGGTGAGCGGCATCACGGCGGCACCGCCGCCGGTGATGAGGTCGGCCTTGAGGGTCTTCTCGAGGCCCTCGATCGCCTTCGTAGATGCGGTGTCGGTCACGGTGAGATCCAGTGCATTCAGCTGGCCGACGTACGACGGCTCGACGATCCAGCCGACGACGAACGTGTACGGCCCGATGGTGCGGCGCTCGTGCGCGGCGGCAGGGCTCGCGAAGATGCCGAGTGACACCACCACGACGGCCACGGCCGCCGCGATGGACAGGATCCGCGTCATGTGTTCCTCCTGCGAGTTGTGGTCAGGCGGACGCGAGGAGGAGCGTGCGCGGAGGCGCGAGCGGGATCCACGCCGACCATTCCGGTGGCGCGAGTCGGATCCGCGGCAGCGTCGCGACCGCCCGACGCGTCGGGCGGGGAAGCTTCGGGACGAGGAGCGCCAGCGAGGCCAGCACGAGGCCGCCGAGCTCGATCTGGCCGGGCAGCTCGAGGGTCCAGCCAGGGCCACTGAGCTGCTGGCTGAGCATCCGGAGGCGCAGCAGGAACAGCGGGTACCGGTATGCCGCCAGCAGGTGATCGTGGAACCGCGGCGTGCCGGGCGGGTCGACGTGCGGTGGCACCGCCAAGCCGGCGCCGGCCAAAGCGGCGCTCCCCGCGGCGAGGGCGAATACGAGCGCGGACAGCCAGCGCATCACCTAGAGGGTACGTCCGAGCATCGTCGGCGGCCTACATTACGTGGATGGTCCGGCGAAATATCGCTCGGCTCGTCTTCGGGTCTGCCGCGCTCGCGGCCGTGCTGCTCAGCATGGGCGCGGTGGTCCCACCGCACGACGAGCGACCCGGCACGCCGGCGGTCCACGAGCACAGCCTCGCGGCGTACCGCTATGCGTTCCTCGTCGACGCGGTCGCGCCGCACCACCTGATCCCCGCGATGTCGCCGACGCTCCACGCGATCTTGATGGCCGCGGGCGTCCCGATGGTGGACATGGCGAAGGGCACGGTCCTCGACGGTCCGGCGTTCAACAGCGTCGGCATCGGACCGGCGCTCGACCTCGCGCTCGTCTTCGCGCTCCTGGCCGCATACGTGCCGCGGCTCGCACGCCCGACACGCCACGCCATCGCGAGCCTTGCGCCGCCGCGGGTGAGCCGCTCCCAGTGGTTCGCCGCGCCCAACCTCGCCCCGCCTCGCCTCGCCGTTCTCCCCTTCGCCGCGGCGTAGCTCGCCGCGCGCGCCCTGAATACGCGAAAGGAAGAACGACATGAAGCGCATCTTCGCGTCCCTCGCTGCCCTCGGGGTAACGACCGGTCTGCTCGCGAGCGTCGCGACCGCGCATGCGGAGTTCGCAAGCTCGACCCCCGCACCAGGTTCGGTCGTCGCCACGGCGCCGACCAGCGTGGTCATCAACTTCACCGAGGACCTCGCCCCAGGCAGCACCGGCTTCGTGACCAACGGATCCGGCGCGACCGTCAGCACCGGTGCGACGATCAGCACGATCGTCCGCACGCAGATGACGATCGGGCTGAAGGCCAACCTGCCAGCCGGCTCGTACTTCGTCAGCTGGCACTCCATCTCCGCCGACGACGGCGACGTGCTCGACGGGAGCTTCGGCTTCAGCATCGCGCCGGTCGCCGCGACCGCCCCCAAGGTCCCCGCGACACTGCCGAACACCGCCACGTTGCCGGCACAGGACCGCGCCGGCATCGCGCTCGGAGTGCTCGCGCTCGCCGCACTCCTCGCTGCGGGCTCGACGCCGGCACTGCGCCGGAAGTCGAAGGCCTGAACCGCACGGCGGTCGCGCTGCTCGGTCTGCTGATCGTGGCGTTCACGATCGGCGCGGGCAGCGCGGCCGACGCGCATGCGAACTACCTGCGCTCGGATCCGGCACCGAACGCGCGGCTGACGACCGCGCCCGCGCGCGTCCTCGTCGGGTTCTCCCAGGCGGTCGTCGCCGCCTCGAGCGGGCTCGCGCTCATCGCGAGCGACGGACGCACGGTCGCCGACAAGAGCCAGCCCACGGCCGATCCGACCGAGCTCACGCTCCCCCTGCCGTCACTCGCCGACGGCGTGTACACCGTCGCGTGGAACACCGTTTCCGCGGAGGATGGCGACCCGGCGAAGGGCTACTTCGCGTTCACCGTGGGCGCCATTCCTCCGGCGACCGGCGCTGGCACGACACTGAACGCACCCGCGCAATCGAGCGTCGCGACCACGCTCACCGTCGCGCCACTGCGTGCCGGCGAGAACACGTACACCGTCGTTGTCAGTGGCGCGAACGGCGGCAACGTCGCCAACGTCATACGCGTCCGCCTCCGCATCACTCCGAATGATCGGGATATCGGGCAGAGCGAGATCATCTTGCCGGGCGACGGCGCGACGTTCCGCGCGAGCGGCTTCGAGCTGCCGTTCGCTGGCCGCTATCACATCGAGGTCCAGGTGCGCCGCTCCGACACGATCGACGATCTCGCCTTCGGCTACGACGTGAGCGTCCCGGCCGCGGCACCGTCGGCCTCGCCGGCCCCGGTGGCCGCGACATCGCCCACCGCCGGCGCCGTTGCGTCGCCGGCTCCGGGGCTCATCCCGCCGCTCGAGACCTGGATCGCCGGCGCACTTCTGGTGCTCCTCGCCGTGGTTGCGGCGATCGTCATCGCGCGGAGGCGCGCGTGAGAAGGCTTCCAGCGCTGATCGGGGTCGTCGCCGCGCTCGCCCTTGCAGCCGCGGGCCTGGGTGTCCTCGCGACGCCGGGTCCGAGCGCACCCGTGGCCGCTGTGGACGTCGTCGCACCGTTCCTCGACCTCCCGAACGACCCGCGGCCGCGCGGCGTGCTGGACGCTCCGGCGCCGGCGACTCTCGCGGACGGTACACGCGTCCGGATCTCGCGCCTGCGGATCGATCTTCCGCTCGAACCGGGTGATCTCGAGCGCGACGTCGACGCGCAGGCGACGCCCAGCGGCGCCGCGTTCCTCCTTCCGGGGACCGCCGTTCCAGGCCAGGGCGGGAACGCGTACGTGTACGCGCATGCTCGGGTGGGGATGTTCCTTTCGCTCTGGGATGCTCGGCTCGGCGACATCGTGGAGATCGAGCTGCCGTCAGGCGCCGTCCTGCGGTACGTCGTGACCGAGATCCATCCCCGGGTCGCGACCTCAGACCTCGAGTTCGTCATGCGTACGCCGGACGAGCGGCTGACGCTCCAAACGTCGACCGGGCCGCGCGCGACCGATCCCCGGTTCGTCGTGGTGGCGCGACCGGCGAATTAGGCCGGTCGGACCCGACAGCGCCGGCAGAGCCCCACGATGGCCGAATGGGCCAGATCGGCTTCGAACCGGTAGTCGGCCTTGATCCGGCGGGCCATCGCGACGAGGACCTCGGTCCGGACCTCCGTTTCGCCGCCGCACGAGCGGCAGACGAGGTGGCCGTGGGGGTGGGTGTCGGCGCGGTGCCAGCGGGTCACCCGGTCGTCGAGGTGGGTGTGGATCACGTAGCCGAGCTCCTCGAGTGCCTGCAGGTTCCGGTACACCGTCGAAGGCCCGATGCCCGGGTACTTCGCGCGCACGCGACGGGCGATCTCCTCCGCGGTCACGTGATGCCTCGCGCGCTCGACCGCGTCGAGGACGAGCTGCCGCTGCAGGGTGAGGCGCCTGCCGCTCCGGCGGATCGTCTCAGCGAGGGTCACGTCGCGATGGTGGCGCAATAGGGAGCGAATCGCAACAAGCCGCTATTGCGACGACTCGCGTTAGCCCGATCTAGTCTCGGGCGGGCATGGACCTCGGGATCCTCGGCCTGCTCGGCGGGATGGCCGTCCTCGGCTTCCGTCACGGGTTCGACTGGGATCACATCGCCGCGATCACCGACATCACGAGCACGACGACCGCCTCGCATGCCGACGAGCCGGTCGTCGGGCAGGCCCACGACGAGCCGGCGGAGCCGCACGTCCATTCTCACGCCGAGGCGTCCGCCCTCCACGTGCTCGGCGAGTCGCGGTTCGCACACGAGCAGCGGCACGCCGTCGGGCTCGCGAGCCTGTACGCGCTCGGCCACGCGAGCGTCGTGCTCGTGCTCGGCATCCTTGCCCTCGTCGTCGGAGCGGTCCTACCCGAGTGGGTGGACCCGATCCTCCAGTGCGTGGTCGGCGTCACGCTCCTGCTGCTCGGCGCCTGGGTGCTCATCTCGGTCGTCCAGTACGTGCGGGGCAAAGGCGAGTTCCGGATGCGCAGCCGCTGGATGCTCGTGTTCGACGGGGTGCGGTACGGGTGGGATCGGCTGCAGGCTCGGATCCACGGCCACGAGCACGAGCCGATCGCGCACGCGTCGCAGTACGGACCGCGAACGGCGTTCGGCGTCGGGATGATCCACGGCGTCGGCGCCGAGACCGGGTCGCAGGCGCTGCTCCTCGCCGGTATCGCGGGCGTCACCGGGGCGCAGGGGATCGTCATCCTCGCCGCGTTCATCGCGGGGCTGCTCGTGTCGAACACCCTGGTCGCAGTGACGAGCGCGACCGGGTTCATCGGCGCGCAGCGCCTGCGCACGCTCTACGTCATCGTCGGCGCGGTCGCCGGGATCTCGAGCCTCGTCATCGGGTTGTTCTTCATCGCCGGGCTCGGCACCGCGCTGCCGGATCTGCAGGAGCTCCTCTTCGGCCATCGCGGCTGATCCGCGCATACTCGCGGCAGTGCTCGCCGCGGCCGGGTTCGTCGCGCTCGGGATCGGCATCGGGACCATCGGCACGCTCATCGGCGCCGGCGGCGGGTTCATCCTCCTGCCGATCCTCGCGCTGCTCTTTCCTCAGGAGGCGACCGGCACGCTCACCGCCACGTCGCTCGCCGTCGTCGCGGCGAACGCGACGAGCGGCGCGGTCGCGTACGGCCGCCTGCGGCGGATCGACCTGCGGTCGGGCGCCGCGTTCGCCGTCGCGACGCTGCCGGGGAGCGTCGCGGGCGCGCTCCTCGCGCGCACGTTGCCGCGTGGCCCGTTCGACGTCGGGTTCGCGGCGATCCTGCTCGCGCTCGCGGTCCTCGTCATACGCACGCGTCCCGACGAGGGTCCGGCGGCGCCGGAGGGGCGCGCGTGGGGCCGCGTCCCACGAGAGCTCGTCGATGCCGGCGGCACGGTCCATCGCTACCACGTCGAGATGCCGCTGGGGATCGCGACCTCGTTCGTCATCGGCTTCGCATCGAGCCTGCTCGGGATCGGCGGCGGCTTCATCCAGGTCCCGGTGCTGATCACCGTGCTTGGTTTCCCGGTGCACGTCGCGACCGCGACCTCGCAGTTCGTCCTCGCGATCATGGCGACCGTCGGGACCGCGACGCACGTCGCCGCGGGCGACCTGACGGACGTGTGGCCGCGGGCCGTGTACATCGGGATCGGCGCCGTCGTCGGCGCGCAGCTCGGGGCACGCCTGTCGACCCGCGTGCGCGGCCCGTTCATCGTCCGCGTGCTCGCGGCCGCGCTCGTGATCGTGGCCTTGCGCCTCGCGGCCCAGGGTCTGCTGGGGATCTGATCGTGCGTGTGCTGGCGTTGCTCATGGCGGCGACGGTCCTGGCCGCCTGCTCGGACTGGAACACCGGGAAGGCGTCGAGCGTCATCGACGCGCACGTCGTGCGGGTCGTGTCGCAGGGCACGCGCGCCGCGGGTCAACCGGGTCTCGCCGGACAGCCGTTCCAGGTGGTCGAGGTCCAGCTGGACGGGAGCCTCTACCGCGGCGACCGGGTCACCCTGGAGTGGGGCGGGCGCATCGCGCTCAACTCGAACGGCCTTCTCGCCCCCGGCGATCGGGTCCTGCTCTCGCAGACCCGCGGCGACAACGACGCCCGCGCGTACGCGATCGAGGACGTGGTCCGGCTGCCGTCGCTGATCCCGTTCGGCCTGGCCCTCGTCCTCGTGCTGCTGCTGATCGCGCGATGGCAGGGCCTCGCGTCGCTCGCCGGGCTCGCCGGGAGCATCGCGGTCTTCCTCCTCGCGATCGTCCCGGCGGTGCAGCGCGGCGAGGATCCGCTCGTCGCGACGCTCGCCGGCGCGCTCGCGGTGCTCGGCATCGCGATCTTCGTCGTCCACGGCTTCAACCGGAAGAGCCTCGCCGCGCTCGTCGGCACGATCGCGTGCCTCGCGGTCGTCGTCGCGCTCGCTGCCCTCGCCCTGTCGGCCGCGAAGATCACCGGCTTCGGGTCGGAGGAGGCCGTCTTCCTCGCGTTCGGCGCGGCCGGCCGCATCGACCTCCACCGGTTGGTCCTCGCCGGGATCGTCGTCGGCTCGCTCGGCGCGCTCGTCGACATGGGGATCGGCCAGGCCTCGGCGACGTTCGAGCTCGCATCCGCACACGAGGAGATGCGCGGGGCACGCCTGTACGGGAGCGCGCTCAACATCGGGCGCGACCATATCGGCTCGCTCGTGAACACCCTCGCCCTCGCGTACTTCGGTGGCGCGATGCCGCTCATCGTGCTGCTCTCGCTGGGCGATCTGCCGCTGGCCCTGACCGCCAACAGCGAAACGATCGTCGGCTCGATCATCGCCGTCCTCATCGCGAGCATCGGCCTCGTGCTCTGCGTCCCGCTGACGACCGCGGTGTCGGTCCTGCTCGCGGATCGGAGACGATCGGGCTAGCGCAGCTCCAGCGTCGCGCCCGTCATCACCGGGCGACTCGCAGCGACCTCGTCCGACTGGAATTCGATCACGAGCGAGTACGCGTCCGCGGGCACGATGACGCCCTTGGCGTCACGCGTGTCCCACGTGAGGGTCGTCGTCCGGCGAGTGCCGGCGGTGGCGGTCTGTGGGGTGACGGCGAGGTCGCGCACGAGGACCTCGGCTGGGAAACCCGCCTCGTTGATCCCGCTCGCCATGACCCGTGCCTTGAGCGGGCCGGCGATCGTGCCCCGCGTAGCGACGATCGCGATCGGGATCGTGATCGGCGTGCCGATCGCGTAGCTCGCGGCGACGGTGATCTCGACCCGACCGTTCGGGAGCTCGGTCGGTATCACGAACGTGGTCGCGGGCCCCGCGGGCGCGGGCCTGGGAGCCGCGGTGCAGCTCGCCGCCAGCGCGAGGGCTAGGAGCGCTTCCGCCGGCAGCTTCGGCACAGGCCGTAGAAGTCGAGCGCCGCGTGATCGACCTGGAACTCGTGGCGCCTCCCGACCGAGGCGAGCAACGGGGCGACGACGGTCTCGTCGAGATCCTCGACCCGTTGGCAATTCGTGCACACGAGGTGATGGTGGTGCTCGGCATCGCACGCGATATACGCGGAGACATGTCCGTCGCGCTCGAACCGGCTCGCCATCCCGTCCTGGACCTGCGCCTCGAGCGCCCGATACACCGTCGCGCGGCCCACGGTGGGATGGGTCTTCTTGATCCGGTCGAAGAGCTCCTGCGCGCTGAGCGCGCGCTTCGCCGAGGCGAGGGCCTCGGCCACGATCACCCGCTGCCGGGTGAGCCGGCGGCCCTGGGACGTCATCCGGTCGGGGATCGCAGTGGCCGTCATGGATCGAGGATACGCCCGCTCCACGGCTATTTGACACTGAGTCTCATCTTGGCTACGTTGAGACCCAATCTCAGTATGGAGGTCCGCTCGATGCGTGGCGTGGTGATCCTCGCGGTCGCGGTCCTCGTGATCGTCGCCTGCGGCGCCGGCCCGGCGGCGAGCGGCGGCGCACCGATCCCGGTCCTCGGGACGGAGAACTTCTATGCCGACCTCCTCGCCCAGATCGGCGGCGCCCGCGTGACGGTCTCGAGCGTGCTCAACGACCCGAACGCGGACCCGCACGAGTTCGAGGCGGACCCCAAGACCGCGAGGCTGGTCGCCGATGCGAAGCTCGTGATCGTCAATGGCATCGGTTACGACGACTTCATGGCCAAGCTCCTCCGCGCGTCGACGAAACCCGATCGCGTCGTCCTCAGCGCCCAGGACATCATGAAGAGATCCGACGACGACAATGCCCACATCTGGTACGACCCGAAGACCATGCCGGCGCTGGCCGACGCGGCCGCGGCCGCGCTCGCGACGCTCGACCCGCAGGGGGCGGATTACTTCGCCGCGCAGAAGGCGAAGTACCTCGCTTCGCTCACGCCGATCGATAACAAGATCGCGGCGCTCAAGGCGAAGTACGCCGGTGCTCCGGTGGCGTTCACCGAGCCCGTCGCCGGGTACCAGACCGAGGCGATCGGCCTGGCGGTCCTGACGCCGGAAGGTTTCACGAAGGCGATCGAGCAAGGCGTCGACCCGTCTCCGGCCGACGTCGCCGCCGAGCGTGACCTGCTCACCGGAAAGAAGGTCAAGGCCCTTCTGTACAACAGCCAGGTGACCTCGCCGCTCACCAACGAAATCCGCGAGCTCGCGCTGAAGAGCGGGGTCGCCGTCGTCGGCGTCGCGGAAACGATCCCGCCGAAGTTCAAGACGTACCAGGAGTGGATGCTCTCGCAGCTCGCGGAGCTGGAGACGGCGCTCGCGAAATAGCTAGCCTGAGCCCGTGACGGAACCGGCGGTCCGCTTCGAAGGCGTCACGCTCGCATACGGCCGGCGTCCGATCTGGGCCGACCTCTCGCTCGACGTCGCGGCGGGCTCGTTCATCGCGATCCTGGGTCCGAACGGCGCCGGCAAGACGTCGCTCCTGCGCGCGATCCTCGGCCTCGTCTCGCCGACGAGCGGCCGCATCGAGGTGCTCGGCGCGCCGCCGCGCCGCGGCGATCCGGCGATCGGCTACGTGCCGCAGCACCAGCACTTCGACGCCGAGACGCCGCTGCGCGGCCGCGATCTCGTTCGCCTCGGCCTCGACGGACACCGCTGGGGGGTGGGGTTGCCGAACGCGGGCGCGAGCGCGCGGGTGAGCGCGTCGATCGCGTCCGTCGAGGCGAGCGCCTATGCGGACGCGCCGATCGGTCGTCTTTCGGGTGGAGAGCAGCAACGGCTCCGCATCGCGCAGGCCCTCGTGAGCGAGCCGCGGCTGCTCCTCTGCGATGAGCCGCTCGCGAGCCTGGACCTTCGCCACCAGCAGGGGATCACCGAGCTCCTCCGCGACTGGCGGGAGCGCACCGGCGGCACGATCCTCTTCGTGACCCACGACGTGAATCCGGTGCTTCACCTGGTCGACCGGGTCCTCTTCGTCGTCAACGGCCGCTGGGCCGCCGGCACGACGGACGAGGTACTGACGAGCGAGCAGCTCTCGACGCTCTACGGATCGCACGTCGACGTCGTGCGAGTCCACGGGCGCATCCTCGTCGTCGGCGAAACGCCCACGGGCTACGCCGCCGAGGAGCCGCATCACGAGCCGGCCCTCGTCGGGCATGAACGAGCGCACCTCTAGAAGTGGATCAGCTGCTCAACCTGCTCGGCTACGAGTTCGTACAGAACGCGATCGTCGCGGGATTCGTGATCGCGATCGTGTCGGGCGTGGTCAGTCCTTTCGTCGTGGCGCGGAACATGTCGTTCGCGGTCCATGCGCTGTCCGAGCTCGGGTTCACCGGCGCGGCCGGCTTCATCCTCATCGGCCTCTCGCCGGTCCTCGGCCTCCTCGCGGGCTCGGCGGTGACGGCCCTGTTCATCGGCACGCTTGGCGCGCGCGTGCGTGGCCGCGACTCCGTCATCGGGCTCGTCATGGCATTCGGCCTCGGGCTCGGCGTCCTGTTCATCACGCTCTATCCGAAATACGCGAACGAGGCCTTCGCGCTGCTGTTCGGGACGATCAACGGCGTGAGCCACGGCGACGTGCTGTTCCTCACCGGCATCGCGGTCGCGGCCCTGATCGCGCTCGGGATCGTCTACCGGCCACTGACCTTCGCCACCGTCGATCCAGAGGTGGCCGAAGCCCGCGGCGTACCGGTCCGGGCATTGGGGATCGTCTTCCTGCTCATCATGGCGATCGCCGTGTCCGAGGCCATCCAGATCGTCGGGGTCCTGCTCATCCTGACCCTGCTCATCACGCCGGGTGCGACGGCCGAGCGCCTGACGCCGCGACCGGGCCAAGCGACGGCGTACAGCGTCGCGGTCGCGCTGTTCTGCACGATCGGCGGCATCCTCCTCGCGCTGAGCACCAACGCGCCGGTCAGCGTGTTCGTGACCTCGTTGAGCTTCGGCTGCTATCTCGTCGCTCGCTTCATCGCCGGGCCGGCCCTCGCCGCCCGTTCACCGAGGGGCGCGCTCGCGGAGTCCACCTAGCCGTCGCCGCCGTCGGCTCATCAATTTGACGTAGTGCGGCGCGCATCCCGAGGCCTCACGATTGCGCTGTGCTCGCGAGGCTTCGGTCCAGTGCTGTCACCGGCACGCTGTTCTGGTTGCTCGTCGTTGCCTTCTTCTTGTTCCTCGACCTGATAACCGGACCCGACTACGGCTTCGGCTTCTTCTACCTCTTCGCGGTCGTGCCGGCGGCGTGGCTCGTCGGCCGGTGGCCCGGGATCGTGGTCGGGCTCGCGTCGGGGTTCGCGTGGTTCTTCGCCGATGCTGTCGAGCGGCAGGTCTCGCTCGGCGCCACCGCCTGGAATGCCTCGAGCCGGACGTTCCTGTTCCTCACGGCCGCGATGCTCGTTGACCTCGTGCGCCGCGAACGCGTGCGGCTCCGAGAGCTCGACCGCGACCGCTCCCACTTCATCCGCGTGCTCGAGCACGAGCTCGCCGGTCCGGGGCAGGACCTCGCCCGCGGCCTGCGGGCGCTCGCGGACAAGGGCAGCGCGACGGCGGCCGACCTCCAGCCGCTGGTCGAGCGCGCGCAGGATCTCGAGTTCTTGAGCCGCGACTTCGTCTCGCTCGGGCAGCTGCAGTCGGGTGAGCTCTGGCTCCAGCACAAGCAGGTCGATCTGCGGGCGCTCGTCGAGGAGCTTCGCACGCGGCCGAGCGACAAGGGACCACGCATCCCGATCACCCTCTCGTCCGGCGCGTTCATCGTCGAAGGGGACGAGGCGCGGCTCCGGCAGGCCATCGGCAGTCTCATGGACGCCGCGCGCAGCGGCGCAACGACTTCGGATGTGAGCAGCGACCTGCGTCGAGCCGGCGGGTCGGCGAGGCTCACCATCACCGGCGGTGTCGGCCCGTTCCTGAACCTCCCGAAGGACGATCAGGGCGGCGTCGGCATCGAGCTCGCGCGGATGATCATCGAGGGACACGGTGGCACGCTCGAGCACCGCCGTGAGGCCGCGTCGAAGGCCGTGCGCTTCGTTGTGGAGCTACCGCTGCGTTAGGCTTTCTTCTAACGAGCGCCTTGTAAGGGAGCCTCCTCTTGGCCGACGCGATCACCCCCGACATGACCATCGCTTCCGTCACCGAACGCTGGCCGGACACGGCGCGGATCTTCGCGCGATACGGCCTCGGGTGCGCGTCGTGCGCGATCAGCAAGAGCGAGACAGTGCTCCAGGGCGCGACCGGCCATGGTGGCGGGCGGGTGAAGGTCGACGATCTCCTCCGCGACCTCAACACGTTTGCCTCGACCGGCAAACTGCCGGACGGACTTCCCGAGGCATCGGCGGTCGCATCGGGTGGCGGCATGCGCGTGAAGGGCATGGCCGAGCAGAAGGGCATCAAGCAGGTCATCGCGGTCATGTCGGGCAAGGGCGGCGTGGGGAAGTCGCTCGTCGCCGGACTCCTCGCGGTCGGCCTCAAGCGCCGCGGCTTCACCGTCGGCGTCCTCGACGGCGACATCACCGGCCCGAGCATCCCGCGGATGTTCGGCGTGCGCGAGAAGCCGGGCGTCGCGGGCCCGAACACGCTGAAGCCATCGGTCTCGCGCGGCGGCATCCCGATCATGTCGATGAACCTGCTGCTCCCGGGCGAGGAGGAGGCGGTGATCTGGCGCGGGCCGATGGTATCCGGCGCGATCCGCCAGTTCTTCAGCGACGTCGCGTGGGGCGAGCTCGACTTCCTCATCGTCGACCTGCCGCCGGGCACCAGCGACGCGCCGCTCACGGTGATGCAGGCGCTGCCGGTGTCGGGCGTCGTCCTCGTGACCACGCCGCAGGCGCTCGCGACGATGGTCGTCACCAAGGCCGTGCGGCTGGTGAAGCAGCTCGGCGGCGACATCCTCGGCGTCGTCGAGAACATGGCCTACGTCGCGATGCCGGATGGGTCGCGCAACGAGGTCTTCGGACCGTCGCAGGGCCTGAAGCTCGTCATCGCCGCGAACGCGCCGCTCATGGCGCGCATCCCGATCGACCCGGAGATCGCGCGGCTCGCCGATGGCGGCGGCATCGAGCAGTACGTCTCGCCGGAGTTCGAGGAGCTCATGGCGAACTTCATCTCGGTCGCGCCGAAGACCCCGCAACCCGCCTAGGCCTCACACTTCAGGCGGATGCTCGCTCTCGCGCGGCGCTACGCGCACGCCGGGCCTGCGCTCTGGGTCCTCGCCGCCACCACGATCGCGAACGTCTTCGCCTACGGCTATCAGGTCGTGATGGCGCGGCTCCTCGATCCCAGCGATTACGCGATCCTCACGGCGCTCTTCGGCATCCTCATCCTCGAGTCGCTCTCCGCGCAGGTCATCCAGTCGGCGACGGCGCGGCTCGCCGCGCACTACCGCGCGCACGACGACTCGCCGGCCCTGCACGTGTTCGTGCGTCGCTGGACCCGGCGGATCCTGCTCATCGGCGGGCCGCCCGCGCTCGCCCTGGCGATCGCGTCGCCATTCCTCGGGCCGCTGCTGTCGCTGCCGGTCCCCGATCTTGTGCTCCTCGGCGTCGCGCTCTTCATCGCCGCGCCGCTCACGTTCACCGGCGGCCTACTGCAGGGGCTCGGACGATTCGGGTGGTTCGGGTGGTACTTCATCGTGCAGGCGGTCGCGCGCCTTTTGATCGGGGTGCTGCTCGTCGTACTCGGCCTCGGCGTGACCGGCGCGTTCATCGGCGCCCTCGCCGCGCTCGTCGCGGGGCTCGCGCTCTCGATCGTCCCGCTCGCCTCGCTCTTCCGTGCGTCCCGTGGCGCGACGCATGCCGCGGAGCTCGGTCGCGAGGAAACGCGGTTCTTCCTGTTCGCGTCGGTCATCATGCTCGCCTATGCGGCGCTCACGAACATCGACTCGGTCGCCTCGCGCGCGCTGCTGCCGGTCGGCGACGCGGGCGCGTACGCCGCGACCATCACGATGGCAAAAGTGGTGCTCTTCGCCCCGATCGCCATCGGGTTCATCCTCCTGGAGCGGACCGCGCGGGCGCATGCGAAAGGCGAGGACACCGACCGACCCCTGTTCGCGTCGCTGGGCTTCGTCCTCGCGACGAGCGGTGTCGTGGCGGTCGCGTACCTCGTCGCGCCTGGCTTGCTCACGCGGATCGTCGTCGGCGATCAGTACCCGCAGACACCGGCGCTCATCGGGCCGTACGCCCTCGCGGCGCTCTTGAACGCGCTCCTCTCGCTCTGGATCGCCCACTTCATCGGACGCGGGGAGATGCGCTTCGGGATCCTGCTCGCGCTCGGCGTCGTGGCGGAGGTCGCGCTCGTCCTCTCGACGTCCCACGACGCGGCCACCCTCGTGCGGGTCGTGCTCGCCGTCGCGGTCGCGACGCAGCTCGCCGCGATCGTCACCTACGCCTGGGAGCGCAGCCATCGCTGAGCCGATGACCGCCGCGGCGGATCGCTCGAGCGCGGTCCTCGTTCGAGCGGGGCTCATCCTCACCGCGACCGGCGTGGTCTCGGCCTCGAGCGTCCGCCACGCGATCGACGAGGGCGGCGACATCGTCTTCGCGTACGGCTTCCTTCTCTACCTGATCCTCATCCTCGCGGCCGTCCCGCGCCGGCCGATCCGGTACGCATCGCTCCTCGCGTTCGCCGCGTTCGCCGCCATGTACCTCACGGCGACCGCCGATCCCCACGTGTTCGACCCCGGCCTGTCACTCTATATCGTCGCCGCCGGCCTCGCCTACATCGTGACGCCGGCGCGTTACCGGACGCTCGCGGTCGCCGCGTTCGCGTTGTGGACCCCCGCGCTCCGGTTCTTCTCCGGCGACCCGTTCGTGGGCGAGTACCCGATCAGCAACGCGATCGCCGGCATCCTCGCGCTGTTCTTCCTCGTCGTCGTGCTCGTCGTCCGGGACGACGTCGACGACGAGGAGCGCATCCGCCGGATCGGTCTCGGTCTGCTCACGGTCGCGACGTTCGCGCGGATCAGCGAGCGCCACTACGTCGTGTCCTCGCCCGGCGTGTTCGCCCCCGACGACCTCTGGGCGCTCGTCGTGGTCGCGGTGCTGCCGATCCTCGCGATCGTGAAGATCCGCCGTCCGGTCCGCGACGCGCTCGCGACCGGCGTCGCGCTCGGCGCATACGTGCTCGTCGGCACCGTGCTGATCCTCGGAAAGAGCTATCACGTCGACAGCGTCGCGGTCGTCCACCAGGCGGCGGACATCGTCGTCGCCGGTCACGACCCGTACATGGATCTCGACGTCGTTCAGGCGCTCAAGCACTTCGGTCTCGATCCGGCGCTCGCGACGCACCTCGAGGATGGGTCGGACGTGACGACGTACAACTACCCGGCCCTGTCGTTCCTCGTGCCCGCGCCGTTCGTCGCGCTCGGACTGCGCGACATCCGGTTCGTTTACCTCGCGGAGATCGTCGCGCTCAGCCTCTTGCTGATTCGTGAGGTGCGGGTCCCGTGGCGACCGCTCGTGACGGCGGCCATCGTCGGGAACTCGATCATCATGCGGCAGAACGTGCTCGCCGGCGTCGATCCGCTCTGGGCGATCCTCACGGTGCTCGCGTTCCTGTTCATCGCGCGGCGCTGGACCTCGCCGATCCTCATCGGCCTCGCCTGCGCGACCCGGCAGCCGGCGTGGTTCTTCATTCCCTTCTACGCCGTCGCGGTCTGGAAGCGGGACGGCCGCCGCGAGGCCCTCCGGCGGCTCGGCATAGCGGCGGTCGCCGGGGCGATCCCGAACGTCCCGTTCTTCATCCACTCACCGGGCTCGTTCCTCGGCGGCGTGCTCATGCCGACGCTCGGTCCGCTCGAGCCGTATGGCGTGGGGCTCATCCGGTTCGGGATCGACGGCGAGATCCCGCTCCTTGCGCGCGGCGCGTACGGGCTGCTCTCGATCGCGGTCCTGGTCGCGCTCCTCGTCCTGCTGTGGCGCGCGTGGCGCCGGCTCCCGAACGGGACGCTCGTGTTCCCGAGCACCATCCTGTGGTTCGCCTGGCGGTCGCTCCAGAACTACTTCAGCTTCGCCGGCGTGTTCGCGATGGCCGGTGACGAGGGCATCGTCGCGGGCGACGATCTCGTTACGAGCCAGAGCAGCGGCGCGATGAGGAGCGGCACGATCCCCGACAGCGACTGAGAGTCGCGCCCGCCGACGCCGAGCTCGATGAAGAAGACGAACCAGGGGATGACGGCCGCGAGGCCCCACACCACCGCGATCTGCGCCGGCCGTCGGCCCACCGCGACGGCAAGCACCACTGCGAGCACGAGCGGCACCTGGTCGTAGTGGAAGTCGACCGGCGCGACGACGATCGACAGGAGCGCCGCGCCGGCGACGACCCCGGCCAGCCGCAGATCGTCCGGCAGGGCGCGGACCGCCTGAGTCGTTGTCAGCGTGGCGATCGCGACGAACGCAATGGCCAGCGGGACCCAGACCGCCGGGGCGACGTAGTGCGCGAGCGCCCACGTCGTCGAGTAGATCGTGAACACAGCGGCGTGATCGGAGGCGCCGCGGCCGAGGAACCCGAGCGACTCCGGGTACCGCAGCGTCGTGGCGACGGCGACGATGACGAGGGTCGCGGTGGTGATCGCGATGAGCCGCCACGCGCCGGCTCGCACGAGCAGGACGAGCACGACGGGCACGAGGACGAGGAACAGCTGTGGCTTCACGAAGAGGATCAGCGCGCCGGCCGCGAGAGGGAGCGCCCGTCGATCCCTGAGGCCCAGATACACGAGCACGACGCCGAGGAGCAGGAAGCTTCCGAACTGCCCGTACCGGTCGGCGATGACGAATGGCTGGAACAATGCGACGAGCGCGATCGCGAGCTCGGCGCCGGGCTGCCAGCGCGCCGGCAACGACCGCACGAACAGTACCGCTGCGAAGAGGCCGACCGCGACGTACGCGAGGTAGAGCGCCCACGGGCCGGCCGGATAGGGGAGTAGCCCGAACGGCACGAAGAGGAGCACCGACCACGCCGGGTAGATCCACACCGGGTCGCCGCGCGAGATGAATTGCTGCAGGTGGAAGCTGTCGTACTGCTTCTGCGCGTCGATCCACGCCGCGCCGTCGTACGGCGAGACGCCGCTCACGACGAGCTGGCCGGCCTTCCAGAAGAGCAGGTGATCGGTGAGGCCGAACGGCGGCGGGATCAGGATCGGCAGCTCGGCGAGCAGCACGAGCACGAGGGCGACGAGGTGAGGCCGAACGCGCATCCCCGCATCATGCGGGAAGCCGCGACCGCGCATCTACACTGGCCGGCGTTGCGACGACCGCTCCTGTGGCTCGCCGTGTGTCTCGTCGCGGAGCTCGGGGCGTTGTGGCCGCCGTCGTTTCACCTGACAGACCACGTGATCTTCTGGAACGTCGGGCGCCTCTACGCGAGCGGTGCGTCGCCATACGACAGCGCGCCGTGGATCGCCCTGCTCGCCGACTACATGAACGTGAACGTCCAGCAGATCGTGGTCGACCTGCGCGGCGCCGTTTGGCCGTACCCGCCCTGGACCGGATACCTCTTCGTGCCGTTCGGCCTGATCCCGAAGGAGGCGGGGATCTACGCGCTACACGCCTCTTACCTCGTCGTCGGCATCGGAGCCGGGATCGCCACCATCGGCGCGCTGCCCTGGCGGACCGTGACCGGGCGGACCCTGGCCGTGCTCCTCGTGCCGACGTTCCAGCCCTTCGTGTACGCGGAGCGACTCGGCCACTTCGACTCGTACCTGCTGGCAGGCGTGGTCCTCAGCACCGCCGGGTTCGTGCGCGGGCGCACGGCGCTGCTCGCCGCCGGAGCCCTCCTGCTCCTGGCCAAGCCGCAGGTCGTTCCGCTCTACGGCCTCGCCGTCCTCGCGCTTCTCGTCCGCGACCGACGCTGGCGCGACATCGGGGTCACCGCCGCGACGCTGGTGATCGTCGCGATCGTGACCGCGTTCCTGCATCCCGAGGCCTTGTCGGTGATGGTCGCCGGCAGCGTCTCCCGGCTCCAACTCCTCTCCCCCGAATCGCTGAACCCGATCCCGGACGCCTGGACCCTTGCGCAGGTGATCGGCGGATCGTCGTGGCCGGCCGTCGCCGTGGTCCTCGTCGGCGCGAGCGTGGTGGCCTGCGTCGCCGCGATCCGCTGGTCGCCCGGTGATCTGCGCGACGCAACGATCTTCGCGGCGGCCGTGATCCTGTCCCTCTTCCTCGTCCCCTATGTGTTCTCGTACGACCAACTGTTGCTCGTCCCGGCCATCGCGCTCATCGTGCTCGCGGCCGACCGGCTCAACGGCGCGCGCCGGCTGCCGCGGCTCATGCTCATCGTTAGCGTCGTCACCATCGCGCCATGGATCCTGTTCTTCGCCGGCGTGGCGAGCGGCGATCACGTCCTGAGCGCGCTCGTGCCGTTCGCGTTCGCGCTCCTGCTCGCTCTCGCGATGCGTTCAATCCGCACCGCCGCGAGTGGTGTTCCAGGAAGCGAGGGCGCGACTGCTACCGGCCCGCCAACGCGCTGACGAGGCGGCTCAGTGCCGAGCCGCCGGCCCCAATCGACCTCGATTCGAGGGCCCCCAGCATGTCGCTGAGATATTGACACGTAGGTCAAGACCCGGGAACGCTAGGGTTTAGCGGTGCCGACCGACCCGGAGCTGCTGGGGATCCTTGCCTGTCCGGTCGAGCGCGCGCCCGTCACCCACGAAGAGACCACCTCGCCTGCACCGCGTGCGGGCGGCGCTACCCAGTGCGGGACGGCATCCCGGTGATGCTCGTCGAGGAAGCCGAGCCCGCGCAGCGTTGATCGCGCCGCTGCGCATCGCGATCTTCCACCTTGGCTTCTTTTACTCGGGCGGTGGGGAGAAGCTCGTGCTCCAGGAGGCCCGCGAGCTCCGTGACCGCGGCCATCACGTCGAGGTCTACGCGCCGATCGTCGATGTCGCGGCCTGCTTCCCGGACCTGATGAGCGAGATCAAACCGCGAGCGCTCCTGCGGCGGATCCCGAACATCGGCGGCGTCGGGGACGGACTGACTCTCATCGCCTCGGCGCTCCTCGCTCCGGTGCTCACCGGCGGCATCGACGCCGACGTCTACCTGGGAGCGAATCAGCCCGGTGCGCACCTCGCCCGCGAGGCCGCACACAGACACGGGAAACGCTACGTCGTCTACCTCAACCAGCCCAACCGCCTCCTGAGCGCCCGCGCGGTGGACCTGGAGACCCGGCCACTCGTCATCAAGAAGGATTTCTTCCTCCTCGACACGGCCGCGAGCCTCGGCCGACCGGTGCTCAACCGCCTCGACCGGCGGAGCGTCCGAGACGCCGCGGTCCGCTTGGGCGACGGCGCGTACATGACCTCGATCCTGAAGACGTATTACGGCGGCACGTGGCGCTCGTGCCCCGGGGCGACGCGCCCTGCGTCGCAGGAGCCGCTGGATCAGGCCGAGCGCACGAAGGGCACCGTGCAGATCGGCCGGCGCGCGATCCGGCGGCCGTTCGTCCTGCTCACGAACCGGCATTACCCGCAGAAGCGGTTCGAGTGGATGTTCCCGGTCATCACCCGGGTCCGCGAGCGCTACCCGCAGGCCACCCTCGTCATTACCGGCAGCGACACGGCGTACACGGACATCCTGCGCCGGCAGGCCGACGAGCGCGGCCTCCGCAGCGCGATCCGGTTCATGGGGCTCGTGAGCGAGCGGGAGCTCGAGGCGCTGTACGCCTCGGCGGCGGTGTACGTGTATCCCTCGCCCGAGGAGGATTTCGGGATGGGGATCGTCGAGGCGATGGGCCGCGGCACCCCGGTGGTCGCCTGGGATCAGGCCGGACCGACCGGCATCATCACCGACGGTGTCGACGGCCGGCGTGTCGCCATCGATCAGGTCGACGCGTTCGGCGACGCCGTGCTCGCGCTGCTCGCCGACGATGCCGCTCGCGAGCGGATCGGCCGAGCGGCCTGGCGGACGGCGGTCGAGCGGTTCTCGTTCACCGCGCACGCCGACATCCTGGAGCGCGCGCTGCGCGAGGCCGCATGACGCGCGTGACGGTGGTGCTGCCGGTGCGCGATGGGATGCCGCTCCTTCCGATGACCGTCGAGTCGCTCCAGGCGCAGACCTACCGCGACTTCGACGTGCTCATCTCGGACGATCACTCGACGGACGGCACCGCCGCGTACCTGGCGACGCTGCGGGATGAGCGATTCCGCGTCATCCGCCCGACTTCCCCCGTTGGACTGGTCGAGGCGCATCGGTACGCGGTCGCGGCGAGCTCGAGCGAGCTCGTTGCCATCACCGGTCAGGACGACATCAGCGAGCCGGACCGGCTTGCCCGGCAGGTGTCGTTCCTTGACAGCGCTCCGAGCGTGTCGCTCGTGGGCTGCTGGTGCTCGATGATCGACAGCGCCGGCCGACGGGTCGGTGCGCTCCGCTACGCGGTGACGCCGGCGGAGATCCGATCACGGATCGTGCGCAACACCCACGTGCCGCTGCCAGCGATGCTGTTCCGCCGGGCGGCATACGACGCCATCGGCGGCTTCACCGAGGAATGCGACTACGCCTTCGACTACGACCTGGTCGAACGCTTCGCACGGGTACTGGCGGTCGCGAACGTCCCGGAGGAGCTGGTGCGGGTCCGCTACAACCCGATCGGCGCCTCGATCACCGGAACGCGCCGCGTGCAGCGAGGCGCCCTGCGCGTGCGCTGGCGAGCGCTACGCGGCGGCGGCCACGCGATGACCGAGTACGTCTGGCTCCTCAAGCCACTGATCGGGCTTCTCCTGCCCGCGGCGGTCGTCCGCCGGATCACCGTGCCATACATGCGCGAGGCGCATCGCGGCGGCGGCTGATCATGCCCGCGCGAAGACGCCCCAGACGAGCCACAGTGAATACAGATTCGCGCCGACGAGGAATACGGGAACGGCGATGAGCGACCAGCGTGCCAACCACCGCGGAAGCTCCGCGAGACCGAGCGCTAGAAGACATGAGATCGCGGCCAGCGCGGGGAAGAAATAGCGACCCTGGGGCGCGTTGAAGGTGAGATTCGCGTAGAGCACGAGCGCGAGGAGGATGCCAGGGGCGAGGACGAGGGCGCGGCGCGGCGCATCCCAGCTGTGCCGGACGAGCATCGCCGTGATCAGCCCGGCGAGGGCGAGGACACAGCACGCCGCGAATGCGAGGTACAACGACGCCGGCAGGTACACGTTCAGCCAGCCGAACACACCGAAGAAGGATTCGTACGTGATGGTCGGGAAGAAATAGACGAAGTACGGATCGAACAATGACCGTGGGGTCAGGAGTTCCGGCGCGAGCAGTCGCTGCATCGAGAGTCCGGAGGGATCGCCGTAGCGCACGGCGTTCAATACGAACCACCAGCCCGCGACTGCGAGGAACGAGGCGCCTGCGATCACCGCATCGCGCAAGAACGGTCGCAGACCGCGGCCATGCACCATCGGATAAGCGAGGGCGGCCAACCCGAACAGGTAGACGGTGTGGTATTCGAAGAGAACAGCCAGGCCGACTGTGGCACCGAAGGCGAAAGTCAGCCGAGTCCTCGGGATCGGCGAGCGCAAGATCAGCAGCAGTAGCACGAGGCCGACGGATGCGACCGCGACCGCTGCCGAGTCCGGGTTCACCGCAGCCGCGATGTACGTGAACTGGGGAAGCGCGGCCGTCACGATCGCCGCCGTGATCCTTACGAGTCCGGTCGCGCCGAGGATCGTGGCGGCCAGATACGTAGCGGTGACCGTGATCAGCCCGAACAGGACGGACAGCTCACGTAGTAGATGCAGGTAGTCCGTCCTCGCGGCGGACGGCATGAAGTAGTTCTTGGGCGTCGTGTCCCAATCCCAGCCCGTCACCCGGGCGGGCAATACGGGGTCCAGCGGCATGGCCGAGGCGTCCAGCACGGCCGCCCCGATCGCGTAGAAGAGGGGCGGATGAAATGACTCGTCGCCGGATCGTGCGCCGTCGACGCGGGGATCGGGAATCCGGTGCTCCCGCGCGAGGAATAGGACGTAGCGGACGTGGGCGTCCTCGTCTGGCGCTTCGAACGGCGGTGTGACGAAGTTCCACGCGGTCGCGAGCGTCAGGTACAAGCCGAGGACCGCGTAGAGCTCCGGGGCGCGCAGCGCTAGCGTCAGGGTCGGTCGCCGGCCCGGGTCGCCACCAGCACGACGTACGTGAACAGATCGCGGAGGCCGAAGTGCGTACGCTCCACCGTGAACGGTCCTCGGCGCAGCAAGCCGCGCACCCAGTTGGTCGATTTGAAGAGAGACACCTCGTCCGGGTAGAGATGTAGTGGCTCGCGCCGTAGCGCATTCGCCACTCGAAGGAACGAAGTCAGGACAAAGACCGATAGTCCGTAGCTCGGCGGCCAGAACACGAGGAATCGAGCACCTGGCTTGAGGACCCGGCCGAGCGCATCGAAGATGCGCTCGATCTCCGGGGCATGAAAGTGCTCCATCACGCCGAGGTTCCACGCGCCGTCGAACGCAGCGTCGCGGAAGGGCGGATGGAAGACATCCCCGCACACCAGATGGACATTCGGGTTGGTCGCGTTGCGTTGCGCGATCTTTAACGCCTCTGAAGAAATATCGAGGAGCACGAACGACGAACGGTCGTAGCCGATGCGTCGATCGGATTCCGCGCTACCGCAGCCGGCATGCAGATAGAGACGGCCGGGCTCGTCGCGAAAGTAGCGGCGGAAGAAGTGCCGCACGGACGGCGAGATCAGGAATCGCCGGTATTGCTTGGCGATGACCGCGAACAAGCTACGGTCAGCGGTGCTGTCCAACCAATAGTCGTCCCAGCTCTTCCCGTGCGCCCCAGCGTGCTCGCCTTGGTCGGCATGATCCGCGACCGCACTCGTGACCAGCACGGGCTGTCCTACGGAATGGCGGCGAGCCCAGAGGGCCACCAGCTTGGCGACACTGCCAACGATGTCCCGAGCGGACATCTTCGAATGACCATACGTTCGCTTGGGCAGAGGAATGGAGATTTCGAGGATGGAGAAGCCGCGCTTGCAGAGTACGAACATGCTCTCGAAGAAGAAGTCGTAGCTGCGGGCACGTATCGCGTCGAAGGCCTCGGCCGGGATCCGATCGAGCCGGTAGAGCCGGAGCGCACCGGTGGCGTCGTAGGGCACTCCAAGGAGCCGCCGCGTGAGCAGATGGCCGAGCCACGTGAGAAACCGGCGGGTTGGATTCCAGTCGGCGAGGCTCTCTCGATCGAGGAACCGCGAGCCGACGATGAGCGCCGCGTCCTCCGCGTGCGCGAGGAACCGGGGGATGAGGCTCGGCGAGTGGGTCAGGTCCGCATCCATCGTCACAAGGATCTGGTAGTCGCGGGAATACGCCTCACGGATGCCCGCAAGGTGCGCGCTGCCGACGCCCTCCTTGCCGGCGCGATGCAGCACGCGCATCCGCGGGTCCGCCGCCGCCAGTTTGTCGAGGATCGCACCGGTCCCGTCGGGCGAATTGTCGTCAACAAAGAGGAGGTCCAGATCGAGGCCGAGCACGCGGATCTGGGCGTACAGCGTCTCGACGTTCTCACGCTCGTTGTACGTGGGCACCATGAGGAGCGTTTCGCGGCGCTCAGTCACGACCGCTCAGCAGCGCAAGGTCATGGTCGACCATCATCGCGACCAGCGCCTCGAAGGAGACTGTGGGTTCCCAGCCCAGCTCGGTGCGGGCAAGCGTCGGGTCAGCGCGGAGGGTCATCACTTCGGCTGGCCGGAGATGCCGCTCGCTGACTACGACGTGGTCATGCCAATCGAGCCCCACGTGCCGGAACGCGGCCCGCGCGAAGTCCTCGACGCTGTGCGTCACCCCGGTCCCGACGACGTAGTCCTTCGGCTCGGGGCGCGTGAGCATGCGATGCATCGCCCGTACGTAGTCGCCGGCGAATCCCCAATCCCGTTGCGCCTCGAGATTGCCGAGCTCGACCGTCTGCTTTTGGCCGAGCTTTATGGCCGCCACGTGCTGGCTGATCTTGCGGGTCACGAACTCCGGTCCCCGCCGCGGGGACTCGTGGTTGAAGAGGATCCCACCGACGGCGAACAGCCCATAGCTCTCGCGGTAGTTCACGGTCGTGTGGTGGGCGAAGGCCTTCGCCGAACCGTACGGGCTTCGCGGGTGGAACGCTGTGCGCTCGGTCTGCGGGGTCTCGCGGACCTTCCCGAACATCTCGCTCGAGGAGGCCTGGTAGAAACGCGCCCGGCCACCGACGTCACGGATCGCTTCGAGCATCCGGAGCGCGCCCATCCCGGTCACCTCGCTCGTCAGCACCGGGTGGTCGAAGCTGTACTGGACGAAGCTGACCGCGGCAAGGTTGTAGATCTCGTCGGGCACGGCCTCGGTGAGGACCTTCCGGATCGAAGTCGGGTCGAGCACGTCGCCCGGAATGAGGCGAACGTCCGGAAGCTCGGCGGCGATGCGCTCGGCGTTCGGGTTGCGTTGACCACGGACCATCCCGAAGACCTCATACCCCTCACGGACGAGGTGCTTGGCGAGATAGTGACCGTCCTGTCCGGTGATGCCGGTGATGAGTGCGCGGGCCACGCCGCTAAGTGGCGCTGGGGACGAGGGAGGTTCGGTCGACCACCGTGATCTCCGGCAAGGGGAAGATCATCGACGTACCGCGTGCGATCGTCTCGCGCTCACGCCGCAGGAACTCTGCCTTGAAGTGCCATGGCAGCACGAGGTAGTAGTCCGGCCGCATGCCGCGTGACTCCTCCTCGCTGATGATCGGGATGTCGGTGCCGATCGTCCGGGCACCATACTTGTCCGGGTTCCGGTCCGCCGCGTAGTCGATCACCGAATGGTCGAGCCCGCAGAGCTGGAGGATCGTGTTCCCCTTGGTGGACGCGCCGTAGACATGGATCGTCTTCCCGGCGCCCTTCAGGTCCCGGATCATCCGCGACAACGCGTCCTTGTGGCGGTCCACGTTCAATTGAAAGTTGCGGTACGGCTTGCCGGTGTCGAGCTCGAGGTCGAACTCCTCCCGCCGCAGCGACTCGAGCTCGCCTGCGAGGTCCTTGCGGCGATAGCGCACCGACGACTTGTGCGAAGCGAAGGCGCGGATGCTACCCCCGTTGCTGTCATTGAGGGTCGCCCGGAAGAGCCGCATGTCCGCGCGATCGAGGATGAACTCGAGGACCGCGAGGCTGTAGTACTCGAGATGCTCGTGGCAGATCGTGTCGTACGAATTCATCCGGAGCATTGACGGCATGTACGACATCTCGAAGACCCAGACACCGTCCGGTGCAAGGACCTCGCGCACGCTGTTCACGAAGGCGATCGGGTCCTCAAGGTCGTAGAACATCGCGATCGAGGTAACAATGTCGAACAGATTCCCGCCCATCTTCATTCGCAGCTCGGGAGACGGGAACAGGTCCTGGACGGCGACGACGTCGCTCGAGACACTCGCGATCGCGTCCGAGGGGTCGATGCCGAACTTGAGGAAGGCATCCGGATACTGCCGCAGTAGGGTGCCATCGTTGCAGCCGATGTCGAGCACGCGCGCGGATCGACCGCCCGAGATACGCGTGGCCTCGTCGGTGATGCCGCGGAGGTGCGTGGTCATCGTCTCGTTCGTGCCGGAGCGGTACCAGTACACCGAGTACAGGATCTCTGGCGGGACCGTGCAAGACGCCTGCAGGAGCCCGCAGGCATGCTCGTCGCGCATCGGGTCGCAGCGGACGAGCGACATTGGCATCTTGCGGAGGGCCGGCGGCTCGATGCCTGGTTTCACGAACGCGCCTTGGATGTACTGCTCGCCGAGGTCGATCACTTTCTCGAGTGCTGACGATCCGCACGCTCGGCACGTCGTGCGGTAGGTGAGGTGCATCCAGCAGGATTGTCCGTGTTCTGCGAAACGTATTCAATCAGTCGCGTATCGACGCGCGTGGTCCGAAGGTACCGCTCACCCTCGCTCGGGGGACCCGAGCGGCCCAGGCGCTCACAGATCGGCTGCGGGTCGAATGATCGGACCGCGGCGTGTCATACGTCGCGCATCGTGCCGCGGGTATCGCCGTCCGGCTCGAGACTGCGCCGGTGCGTCTAGCTGCGAGTCGGATCGGTTTCTGAGACTCGCCGGCGCGGCTAGCTTGCCGGTTCATGGACGAGATCAAGACCGGATACCCGCATGACCCGACCAGGATCGTCGCTGGCTGCGGCGCACGCGGCTGCGCTCGCGCTCGGGCGGTGCAGTCGGGCGAGCCTGTTTCGCTGGCGGGCCGCCGACGTGACTGGCGGCCTCGCCCGGCTCATTCGTCACCGTCAGGCGGCACACGTACTGGAACTCCGAGCGCATCGCTGCGCCGGCATGAGATCACGCAGGTGCGCGAGATTCACGGTGGATCGTGAGATCCCGGCTGCTCGCGCGGGGCGCATTCGGCGCGCTCTCGATCGCAGCGATGGCCGCGTTCATCATCCTCTGGTTCGCCTGGCGGTCGCTCGAGAACTACTTCAGCTTCGCCCGTGTATTCGCCATGGCCGGAGATGCATTGGTCGCCGGCCTAGGTGTCGAGGCGAACGCCGCGCCGCCGATCGCCGCCGCCTGACGTCGCACGCGGGCGAGCGCCGCCGCCGCGTCGACGAGACCCGCGCCCGCCGCATCGCGCGACTCGCCGATCAACGGACGGCACGTCGACAGGATCGAGCGCCGCACGATGCGCGCGCGTCTCTTCGCGTCGCGCTCGCCGCTCGCCTGGACGAGCAGCGCGCAGATCCCGGCCACATGCGGCGTCGCCATCGATGTCCCGCTCATCCGCACGTAGCGCGGCGGCACGATGCACGGATCCCGATCAAGCACGGCCGCGCGGGCGCTCGCGATGCCGGTGCCGTACGTACAGGCCGCGCCGCGCGTGACGCCACCGCCGATCGCGACGACATCGGGCTTCCGGTAGCGCACGCCCGGCACCGGACCGCGCGAGCTGTAGAAGGCGAGCGCGCCCGTCTTGTCGGCGGCGCCGACGGTGAGCGCGCCGCGGGCATCGCCCGGCGAGCTGACCGTGCCGCTCGCCGGACCCTCGTTCCCCGTGGCGACGCAGACGATGATCCCGTCGGCCGTGAGCGCGTCGACCTCGCGCGAGAGCGGTGACGAGGGCGACCCCGGGCCGCCGAGCGAGAGGTTCATCACGGCCACGTCCTGCGTGCTGGCCCACGACATCGCGGCGAGCACCGCGTCCTCCGATCCGCCCGCCGCGGAGAGCGCTTTCGCGATGACCAGGGTCGCCTCGGGTCCGACCCCGCGATAGATCGCGCCCGCGCCGGCGACGATGCCCGCGACGTGCATGCCGTGCCCGACGTCGTCGTGGTCGCCGGCGCCGCTGAAGTCCGCGTGCGCCGCGACGCGGCCGGCGAGGTCCGGGTGCGTGAGATCGATGCCGGTGTCCACGATCGCGACCCGCACGCCCGCGCCGCGCACGCCGTGCGCCCACACGGGTGGGACGTGGAGCAACGGGACGCTGTCGTTGAGCAGCGGTCGCACCGGGAGCGGCGGGCGTGCCGGGATGCCACGCCCGTTGAGGTCCGCGGCGAGCGCGGCCTGGCGATCGGCGGGCACGTCGACGACCACGACACCCGCCCGGCGATGTGTCTGCCGGACCGTCGCGCCGTGCCGCGCGAGCAGGTCGGCCGGCACGCCGGCATCCGCGGCGCTCGCTGCCGCCGCGGGCGGATCCGATCCGGGGAGCACCGATGCGACCACCGCGCGACGCGGCTCGACGATGAGCCGCGTGGTGAAGGCGATCGAATCATTCAGGGGGACGGGATCGTCGCGCAGCATGGCAATGCGATATTGACACCAGCGTCAAGTGGCTCGATATAGCGCTCGGACGGGTCCGAAGGCGTAGCGTTCGAGGCGATGCCGATCGCCCCCGAGCTGCTCGAGATCCTCGTCTGTCCGGTCGATCACGCTCCGGTGCGCGAGACCGCGACCCACTTGATCTGCAGCTCGTGCGGCCGCCGCTATCCGATCCGTGACGGTATCCCGGTGATGCTCGTCGAGGAGGCGGAGCCGCCGAGCCCGGCCTAAGTCACGCGATCGCGCGGGACGGTGATCCGCACCGTCGTCCCGCCGCCGGGCTTGCTCGCGACCTTGCACACCCCGCCGAGCAGTCCGATCCGCTCGCGCATGTGCAGGAGGCCGTAGTGCCCGGCCTTCGCCGAGGCGTCGCCCCACTGCTCGCTCGCGAACCCGTGGCCGTCATCCGCGATCACGATCTCGAGGTACGCGTCGTCCTGCCGCAGCTTCAGCGTCACCTTGCGGGCGCCGGCGTGGCGTTGCGCGTTGAGGAGGGCCTCGACCGTGGCGCGGTAGAGGGCGGCCTCGGCATCGGGCCGGATCGGATCGATCTCGCCGATGTCCTCCTCGATCTCCCAGCCGGCCTCGGCCGCGACCTCCGTGGCGGCCGATGAGATCGCGCCCGCGAGGCCGAGGTCCTCGAGCGTCGCGGGACGGACGCTCCCGATGATCGCGCGGGTCTCCCGGATCGCCTTCCGCAGCAGGTCGGTCGCGCGCTTCAGGTCCGCCTCGGTTTTCCCGGGGTTCTGAAGGATCCCGTACGCCGAGACGATGACCGGCGCGAGGCTGTCGTGGAGCTCGCGGGCGACGTGCCGCCGTGATTCCTCCTCTTGCGAGAGTGCCTGGCCGGTGAAGAGCTGGAGGTCGTCGTACAGGCCGGCGCGCTCGATCGCGAACGCCGCCTGGTACGCGAGGATCCGGAGGTATCCGACCTCCGACTCCGTCGGCTCGCTCGCGCGGTTCACGTCGAGGACGCCGAGGGCCTTCGCGCCGACGAGGAGGGGGAGCACGATGGCGTACGGGATGTCCTTCGTGTAGGCGTGCGGCAGGTCCGGGCCGGCCGGGCCCTTGACGACGATCGGCTGGCGGCGCTCCATCGCCCGCCACGAGATGGCCGGCCCGACCGCGACCTTCGTGCCGACGAGCTCCGCGCCCCTCGACGCGCGGACCACGAGCGCGTCCTGCGCGCGGTCGTACACCATGAGCGATGCGGACTCATAGCCGACGTCAGCCGCGGCCTCGAGGATGAGCGAGAAGAGGTCGTCGTCGTTCGTGGTCGCGCCGACGCGCCACGTCGCGCGCTCGAGGCTTCGCAGGAGATCCTGATCCGACTCTGACATCCGTCTGATTGTGACGGAGTGTCTTGCGGGGGCTAGTTAGGTGGCCATACCCTCAACGAGGCCATTGCGCACGGCGTAGATCGCGGCCTGCGTGCGGTCCGAGACCCCGAGCTTCTCGAGGATCGCGGCCACGTGGCTCTTCACCGTTTCAGGCGAGAGGACGAGCCGTTCGGCGATCTCGCGGTTGCTCATCCCCTCGGCAACGAGCGACAGGATCTCGCGCTCTCGCTTGGTAAGGTTCCGCGCCGCCGCGGGCAGCGGGCCCTGCGGCTTCATCTCGCTCAGCATGCCTTTGAGCATCTGCGACTCGATGAACGCCCCGCCGGTCGCGACCTGGCGGATCGCGTCGGTCAGCTCCTCGCGCGAGACGTCCTTTAATAGGTACCCAGCGGCGCCGGCGCGGACCGCCTCACGCAGGTAAGCGGGGTTCTCGTGCATCGTGAGCATCACCACGGCCGTTCTCGGGCGCTCTTCCTTGATCTTCCTGGTCGCCTCGAGCCCGTCCATGTCCGGCATCCGGACGTCCATGAGGATGACGTCGGGCAGCTCGCGGCGGGCGTACTCGACAGCCTCGCGGCCGCTGCGGGCCTCGCCGACGATCTCCAGATCGTCGGCTTTCGCCAGCATCGCCGCGATCCCTTGCCTCACGAGCTCGTGGTCGTCCACGAGCAGGACCCGAATGGCCATCGCGGTCGCATTCTAGGGACGTCGCGGGCGCTCGAGTGCGAAGAGCGTTTACTCCTTCTATATGACCGAGGCTGAGCGCGCTCTGGCCGCGTTGCACCTGCGTGCCCGGGTCGCGCTCGCCATCGCGATCCTCGTGTTCGTCGGCGTCGCCGAGGAAGCGGGCTTCGCCGGCGTGGAGATCCCGGCGCGTGCGCTCGCCATCGGAGTCGGGCTCGCGCTCGCCGCCGGGTTGGAGGAGGTCGCCTCCCGGCGGGCGCGCCGGCAGGTCGCCGCGACCATCGGCACGGTCGCCGAGTTCTTCGCGTTCGCGCTCGCGGTCGCGCTGTTCGATCGCTACAACGGGGCCGCGCCGGCGGTGCTCCTCTGGCCGATCGCATTCGGTGCGGTGAGCCTGCGACGCGTCTATCTCCTGTATCTCGCCGCGCTGGGCGCGGCCATCGTCGTCGAGATCGCAATCTTGCGGCCGGGTGTCGCCTTCGCCGACATCGCCACGGCGGTCGCATGGGGAGCGCTCTACGTCGGTGCGGCGTCACTGGCGGGCACGCTCGGTGCCTCGTATCGGCGCTTCCAACGCCGGACCGAGTCGGCCTACGCGTCGATCGCGACGATCACGGCCGCGTCCTCGTACTCCGAGCTCGCGCGGATCCTGTTCGCGTACGCGGAGCGCGCGCTCGATCTGCCGCAGGACGCGCCCGCCGCGCTCCTCTTCGACGATCGAGGCATCGGGACGTTGAGCGCGATCGAGGCGAACGCGATCGATCCCGAGCAACGCGCACGGTTCCGTGTCTCCGGGGAGGCGGTCGAGACTCTGCGCGGTCTCGGCGGGGCGGACGGCGCGTTCATCGCCGGCGCGGCGCTCCCTCCCGCGACCGGCGCTCCCGAAGCACTGACTGTCGGGTATCCGTTCCTCCTGCCGCTGCACGACGCCCGCCGACTCGTCGGCTTCAGCGTCTTCGCGTCGGCACGGCGACGACGGTTGACGACCGAGCGTCGGGCCGAGCTTTCGCGTGTCGCGGATCAGGTGGCGACGACTGCCGTCCGGATCCGCGGCGGACACGCGATCGAAGCGCAGCGCCTCGTGCTGGCCGGCGTGCTCGAATCGCACAGCGCCGAGCGCGCGGAGATGCAGGTGGCGACATGGCTCGCGCGGAGCGCGCGCGACATCGCGATCGCCCATGACGTCGCCGTACTGCACGACCTGCCCGACGGCAGCTGCCGCGCGGTCTACGCGATCGGCCTCACCGGGCTCGACGTCGAGCAGGGGTGCGGGCCGCTCGTCGACGAGGTGCGAAAGCGCGGGGTCGCCGTCGTGGTCACCGACGGCGCCCGCGAACGACGGATCGGGCTGCCGGCGTTCCTCAAGGTCGGCGCGACGGCGCTGCTCCCGGTCCGCGGGCAAGGCACCTATCTCTTCGTCCACGAGCCCCAACGCGACGGGCTGTCGTCCGGGAATCTCCAGCTCCTCATCCAGCTGTGCGATCAGGCGGCGACGCTGCTCGCGAGCGCGGCCGCAGTCCCGGCGCCACACGGCTCGGCCGCGGCGATCGAGCGCCGGCTCGCGGCGGTCGCGGCGCACACACGCGGCGACGCGCGCGCCGATGAGCTCGAATCCCGTGCCCGGATCGTCGACGCCTTCCGTCTCGCCATCGAAGGAAACCAGCCGAGCCTCGCGGGGTCGGGCGAACGGGTGGCCGACATCGCGGGCGCCATCGCCGAACGACTCGAGCTCGATCCGGTGACTCGCGACGACCTCTACGTTGCCGCGCTCCTCCGTGACGTCGGGGAGCTGGGCATCGACCGGCGGGTCCTCGACACGCCCGGCGAGCTTACCGAGGACCAACGCGAAGTCGTCCGCCGGCATCCGGTGCTCGGCGAGACCATCCTCGCGGCGCTCGCATTCCTCGGTGATGCGTCGCGCATCGTCCGCGCGCACCACGAACGGTGGGACGGCACGGGCTACCCGGATCGGCTGGCCGGTGAGGAGATCCCGCTCGGCGCGCGCGTCCTCAGCGCGGCCGACGCGTTCGTCGCAATGACCAGCGAGCGGCCGTATCGCGCCGCCCTGAGACCCGCGGAGGCGATGGGATCGCTCATTACGTCGCGCGGGCGGGCGTTCGATCCGCGCGTGGTCGACGCCTTCGTGGCGATCAACGCGTCGGGAGAGCCTCGCGCAGCCCTTTAGTTCGTAGCCTCCCTTGTGTACCCTTGCTTCCACGAACGGTCGCGGCACGCGACAGACGTTCACCGAGACCGCGCGCGACCCTGCGTCCCGACCGAAGGGCGCGCGACGCGTAGAGGAGTGCATCGTTGGCTGACGCCGGCCGCTCTGGCGCGAGCACGCCGCTCGCCGCCGACGACATGATCGGCTCCCTCGCGGCCCGCGTCCGCGAGCTTTCGCTCCGCGTCGCGCAGCTCGAGGGCGAGCTCGAGGCCGCCCGCCGCCGGATCGGGGTCTACGAGGACTTCGACGCGCAGGTCCAGGATTCGCTGTCGGCGGCGCTCCGCGCGGCCAATCAGATCCGCGAGCGTGCGCACGTCACCGCCTCGGCGCTCGCCGAAGAGGCGCGGGCGCAGCGGCCGGGAACGGCGACCGAGCTCGACGCGATCCGGCTCGAGCGCGACACGCTTCGCCGCGTGATCGACGATGCGTCCGCGAGTGCGCCGTCTCACGCGGCCGCGGCGCCGGCGCCGACCTTCCCGATGTCGGAAATGCGCGTCGCCGCGACCGAGGCGCTCCGCGGCGTGTTCAAGGAGCTCGTCGCTGAGATCCGTGCGGCGAATCCGCCGACGCCGGTCGTGGCGCAGTCGGTGACTTCGCCGCAGCCAGCGCCGGCGCCTCGGCCGGACAACTCACCGTCTTCGTTCGCGCCTCCTCCGGTCTCGCCAATGCCGGTGGTTCAACGTCCGGCCTCGGCACCGCCGCCGGCTGCGCCCGTCACCGTCACGCCTGTCGCGTCACAGCCGCCGCCGGTCGCCGCTCCTCGCCCGCCGCAGTCGTGGGAGGCGCCGACGGTGCCGCCTCCGCAGCCGTACAGCGCACCGCCGTCCTCGTACAACGTTCCGACGGAGCAGCCGCTCCCGCGCCCGACGGTCGTCCCGCCTCCCCCACCGGCGGCGCTCGTCGAGGACATCGACGTCGCGCCCGCGGCGGTCGCGCCGCCGCCACCGCCGCAGCCGGCCGCTGCCGCGCCGGCACCGACGCCCCAGCCGCAGCCCGTGCCCGCGCCGCCGGCGCAGACGTACGCGCCGCCAGCGAACGAGCCCATCGGCGAAGTGCAGGTCGTGCTCTCGCCGATCTCGTCGTTCCCGCGGCTCGTCGAGCTCGAGCGACGGCTCCAGGGGATGCCGGTCGTCCGCACGGTGTACGCGCGCGACTTCCGCAACGGGATCGCGACGCTCGCGGTCGGACTTCGGCATCCGATGACGGTCGACGAATTCGCCGCCGCCGTCACGCAGTTCGACTACCCGCGTCTCCGGATCCTGTCGACCTCCGGCTACGTGCTCGAGCTTCGGATCGACTCCGAAGCGTCGTCGATCGCGTAACCCGATGAGCGCGCGGCCGGACGCGGACTTTTGGTCCGCGCGAATGGCCTTCCTCGGGAAGCTCGCCCACGCGGATGCCATCGCGGTGGTCCTCGAGGTCGCGAGCGACGGATTCGTGACCTACGCCGGGGACAACCTCCCATCGGATCCTGGCTGGAACGGCGCCGTCGCGCGTCCGCTCATCCGCGAGAGCTTCGATGCGCGCGCCGCGGGACAGGCGCCCGTCGTGCTGCCGCTCGCCGATGGCCGCGCCGCGGCGACGTTGTTCGCCGCGCCGATCGTGTGGAGCGACCAGCTCGTCGGCGCGCTCGTGGCCCTACGGGCCGCCGGAGACTTCAGCGACGACGAGGGGACCGAGATCGCACGCCTCGCGGACCTCGTCGGACTCGAGCTCGCCGAAGCGACGGTGCTCCGGCGGGCCCAGTCGCAGCAGACCGAGCTCGAGACGCGCCTTCGGGCCGAGGCGAAGGTCATCGATATCGCGCGCACCACCCGCGAGCCCGACGAGCTCCTCGCGCGCGCGACCGCGCAGCTCGCCGAGCTCTTCGGCGCCGACGGCGTCTCGATCATGCTCGCCGACGAGGCCGGACAGCTCTCGGTCCGGTCGTCGGTCGGCCTTAGCGACGCGGCGAAGAAGGACAAGAAGAAGATCGGCGAGGGGATCTCCGGTCACGTCGCAAAGAGCGGGCAACCGCTCCTCCTCACCGGTCAGGTGAGGGACCAGCGCTTCAGCGGCAACGACGCGACGATCGGCGAATCGATCATCGCGCCGCTCCGGACCGAGGACCGGACGATCGGGGTCGTCAACGTCAAACGGAGCGGGTCGGCCAAGGCCCGGTTCGATCAGTCCTCGGTCGAGTCCTTGCAGCAGGTTGCCGGTGCGATCGCGGCCTCGTTCGTCGCGGCCGAGGCGATACGTCGCACCGAGGAGGATCGCAAGCAGGCGATCGTGCTGTACGAGCTCTCGCGCCTTGCGACGATGGGGAACGATCCGCAGAACGATCTCGAGACCGCGGCGGCGATGATCGCGGACATGCTCGGCAACGACGCGGTCGGGATCTGGGCCCTCGAGCCGGACGGGCTGCGGTTCCGCGCCGGCCGCGGCTACCCCGAGCCGCGCCCGACGTCGATCGCCCTCGCCGAGATCGGTCCGGCGATGGAGCTCGTGGTCCGCCAGCAGCAGCTCGCGACCGCACGCTTCGCGGCGATCGACGCGCGCCGCCCCGGCTGGGCCCCGCGGGGGACAACGGCGTTCGTGCTGGCGCCGATCGGGTCGCACGGCAACCTCCTTGGGACGCTCGTCCTCGCCCGCGCGGACCGAAGCTTCGCCGACGCCGAGATCGATTTCGCGACCGCGCTCGGCGAGTACCTCTCGGGACAGCTGCAGAAGACCACCGCGGGCACAAGCGATTCGGACGTTGCGGCCGAGGAGCGACGGAAGGTCGCGCAAGAGCTCCACGATGGGATCGCGCAGGAGCTCACCGGTGTCGTGCTCACTCTTGAGGCCTGCCAGCGCGCGCTCGAGCGCGACCCCGCCGCACTCGGCGTCGGTCTCGCGAAGGCGGCGCGCGAAGCGCGCGCGACGCTCGCGGAGATCCGTCAGTACATGTCGGCGCTGCGGGCGAAGGAAGGGGGCGAGATCAATCTCCCGGCGAGCGTCGCGCGGCTCGTGGACGACGTGCGGCGGCAGACCGGGCTCCGCGTCGAGATCGAGGAGCAGGGCACCGAGCGCGAGCTCGAGCCGCCGCTCGAGCGCGCGGTCATGCGGATCGTCGGCGAGTCACTTCGGAACGTCGCGCGGCACGCCCACGCGAACGCCGCGAAGCTCCGCTTGAGCTACGGGCAGAACGACATCACGGTGATCATCGGAGATGACGGGGCGGGGTTCGAGGTCGCGCCGACGCTGGCGAATGCCACCGAGACCGGACACTTCGGCCTCGCCGGGATGCGCGAACGCGCCGAGAGCATCGGGGGCACGCTCACCGTGATGAGCGAGCCGGGCCGGGGCTCCGTCGTGACCGCGACGCTGCCCTATCTCTTCGCCGAAGATCCGATCCGCGCGATGCAGGATCCGACGCCGGTCGTCGAGGACGTCGAGACGACCGCCGAGCGCAGCGGGCTCATCTCCAAGCTCTTCGGTCGGTAAATATTCGGTGGAGATCTAACCGAGCAAGAAACGCCAGGCGAACAGGACGACCGCGCCGATGAAGGCGATGACGATGAGCACGGCGACCACCATCCCGATCGTCCCGCGCACATCCTCGCGCACCCGCACGATCCCGGCGGCCCGGTCGATCGCCTCGACGAACCGCGCCGGTGGGGCGTCCTTGAGGAGCCAGCCCTTCGCGCCAGGTAGCTTTTCGGCGAGGCGCGCGCCGCTCTCGGCGTCTCCCGACAGGATGTAGCAGGGGATCCCGAGATCCGCGGCGTGGCGTTCGACGAGCACGCCGTCGACCAGCGCGACGTCGGCCGCCCAGCTCGACGCGGCGGTCGCGCCCTCGGAAAGGCTCGACACTCGCTGGAGGTCGTAGAGGTCCTCGAGGCGCAGGACCGTTTCGATGCCCGCACCGATCACCGGATGCGGGGTGATGATGAGGACCTTCGGCCGAACGATGCCGTCGATTATCGTCATCACCCAACGTGGGGACCATCACAGTCCTGCTGAACACCCCCGAGCGCGGGTAGCCGCAGGCCCCGGAATCAGGCTCAATGAGGCCGTGACCGTCGAACGAGAGGGTGAGTTCTGGCCGACCCGTATCGCGATGCTTGCGGAGCTGGCGCATGCCGACGCCCTCGCGGTGGTGCTTCGGCCACCTGATGCGGCGCTCGTCACGTACGCCGCGCACAACGTGGTCGCGCAAGCCTGGACCGGCCCGGCGCAGACCGCGTTGCTCGCGACCGCCCTCGGCGGCGGCAGCGACGATGGTGCCGTGAGCGTGCCGCTCCTTGATGGACGCACGGCCGTCGCGATGCGCGCGGTCCCGGTTGCGTGGCGCGACCATCGGATCGGCGCGCTTGCCGCGCTCCGCGTGAGCGGCCCATTCAGCGACGGCGAGGCGACAGTCCTCGCGCGACTCGCGTCGCTCGTCGCGCTCGAGCTCGTCGAGGAGAACACGTTCTGGCGGATCCAGCGCGCGGCCGCCGAGCTCGAGGTGCGGACGAAAGCGTCTACCGGGCTGCAGGAGATCGTGCGCGCGGAACGCGACCCGGACACGCTCCTTGAGCGCGCGACGAGCGGCCTCGCGCGCGTGTTCGCCGCCCACGGCGTCTCGATCATGCTCGTCGACAACGGCGTGCTCTCCGTCCGCAGCTCGGTCGGCCTTTCCGATGCGGCGAGGCGCGATCGCAAGCGGATCGGTGAGGGCATCTCGGGGTTCGTCGCCCGCACCGGCCAGGCGTTGCTTCTGCGCGGGCCGATCATCGGCGACGAGCGATTCACGGGAAACGATCCGTCCATCGGTGACGCGCTCGTCGCGCCGCTGCGCAACGGCGATCACATCATTGGCGTCGTCAGCGTGAAGCGACGCGAGTCGAGCGAGCCCTATGACGCGGCCGACCTCGACGCGCTGAGCGCGATCGGCGTGGATATCGCGGCGACGCTGTCGTTCGTCGGCGCCGTCGCGCGCGCGGAAGAGGATCGCAAGCAGGCGATCGCGCTCTACGAGTTGTCTCGGCTCGGCACGCTCGATGTCGAGCCGCGGCAGGAGCTCGAGACCGCGGTCGCGATGCTCGCTGACGTCATGCATCACGACGTCGTCGGACTCTGGGTCCGTCTGGAAGATGGCTCGGCGGAGCGGCGCGCCGGACGCGGGTACGACACGGCGGCGGCGCAGGTCATCCCGGCCGCGGCGGTGGGCGGTCCATTCGGCGAGGCGCTCGAGCAGCAGCGTCCCGTGCGCGCGCACGCCGCGGGCGGGGATCCTGCATCGCCCGCTTGGGCGGCCGCCGCGGCGACCGAGTACGTGCTCGCGCCGGTGAGCAATCAGGGGAAGACCATCGGCGTGCTCGTGCTGGGCCGCGGTGGCGAGGCCTACACGGAGGCCGACGCGGACTTTGCCGCGACCGCGGCCGAGTATCTCTTCGAGATCGCGCGCTCGACGGACGTCGAGGAGCAGGCGACAGCGGGCGAACGGAAACGCATCGCGCAGGAGCTGCACGACGGCCTCGCCCAGGAGCTCACCGGCGTCGTACTCAGCCTCGAGGGCGCACAGCGCGCGTTCGAGCGCAACCCCCAAGTGCTTGGCCAGCAGCTCGCGAAGGCGACGCGCGACGCGCGCGCGACGCTCGCCGACGTGCGTCAGTACATGGGCGCGCTGCGCCAGAGCGCGCCAGGCGATCTTGGTCTGCCCACGACTGTCGCGCGACTCATCGACGACTTGAAGCGCCAGACCGGGCTGGCGGTCGAGATGCAGGAGCTCGGCAGCGAGCGCGACCTCGAAGCCGACCTTCAACGGGCGGTCGTGCGCATCGTCGGCGAGGCCCTTCGCAACGTCGCGCAGCATGCCGGCGCGCGCCACGCGACGGTCGCGCTCAGCTACAGCGACACCGATGTCGTCGTGCGGGTCGCGGACGACGGCGCCGGCTTCGATGTGCCATCGATGACCGCGGCCGCCGAGGCGGACGGGCACTTCGGCATCGTTGGGATGCGGGAACGCGCCGAGGCGGTCGGTGGCCGGCTCGTCGTGACGAGCACACCGGATCACGGCACGACGGTCGAAGCGACGATCCCCTACGAACCGTCGCGCGCGACCGTCGGTGTCCTGCGCGCCGAGCTGATCGCCGACGACTCGACGATCCAGCAACGTCCGGGCATCCTCGCCCGACTGTTCGGCCGATGAGCGACACCCGCCAGATCCGCATCCTCATCGCGGACGATCACGCAGTCGTGCGCAGCGGTCTGCACTCGATCCTCGAGATGGAGGGGGATCTGACGGTCGTCGCGGAAGCGAGCGACGGACATCAGGCGCTCGCCCTCGCGCAGGAGATGCTGCCAGACATCGTGCTCATGGACATCAAGATGGGCGACTGGGATGGCGTGACCGCGACGCGACGGATCCGCAACTCGGTGCCGCTCACGCGCATCATCGTCCTCACGAACCACGATCAGGACGAGCTCGTCTTCAGCGCGATCCGCGCCGGCGCGTCGGGGTACCTGCTCAAGGAGGTCACGGCCGCGCAGCTCGCGAACGCGATCCGCAGCGTCGCTGACGGCTTCTCGCTCATCTATCCGTCGATCGCGGCGCGGGTCCTCGACGAGTTCGGTCGCCTCCGCGACGCGCCGGTGAGCGGAGCGGCGTCAGGCGAGGGGGACGAGGGCTACCACGACCTCACCACGCGCGAGCGCGAGGTGCTGCAGCTCATCGCGCACGGGCGGTCGAACAAGGAGATCGCCGGTGAGCTGAAGATCAGTGAGCGGACCGTCAAAACGCACGTCTCGAACATCTTCGGCAAGCTCGAACTGACCGACCGGACGCAGGTTGCGCTCTACGCCCACAAACGGGGTCTGGCCGACATCGAGTCGTAGATTCCCCGCTGATTCCGGCCTGATTCCCCTTTGATTCCGCGTTTGTCGGCCACCGCGACCAGTGGCGATCTCGGGGACAGCGCTCTCATACCAAGCCACCCCAATGGACGGATATCCGTATTTCGGCCCATTCGCGACTCTAACGGCCATGGCAACGCGCCTCGCAACGCGCATCTTGATCGCGGACGATCACCTCGCCGTTCGCGAGGGCGTCCGCGCCATGCTCGAGACAGAGCCGGACTTCGAGGTCGTCGGCGAGGCCGC